>OBJA01000801.1_pt1 | contig 25353 bp, 16 predicted proteins | sample 1519751 | NCBI WGS metagenome assembly OBJA01 (sample SAMEA3881238, study PRJEB22517) | soil metagenome | biome: lake sediment; feature: soda lake sediment; material: sediment, water from around vicinity | place: India | collected 2013-12-23 | depth 3 m
CAAGAAGATCGCGGGTTACCACCAGTTCCATGCCGTGCGCGAAGCGGTGAAGGCCACGGTAGTTGCTGCCAGCAATCCGAACAAAGGCGTGCTGGAGGTGCAGGAGCCGCGCGCCACCTACGGCAAGGAAGTGCAGCCCGGCAGCCGCAAGGCCGGCGTGGTGTGGCACACGCAAGGCTCGGGCAAGAGCATCACCATGGCCTGCTACGCGGGCAAGCTGATGAAGCAGCCGGAGATGAAGTACCCCACGCTGGTGGTGGTGACCGACCGCAATGATCTGGACGGGCAGTTGTTCGGCACCTTCTGCGCTGCCGAAGACCTGCTCCGGCAGACGCCGGTGCAGGCGGGCAGCCGCGAGGAACTGCGCGAGATGCTGGCCTCGCGCGAGGCGGGCGGCATCATCTTCACCACGGTGCAGAAGTTCGCGCTGCTGGAAGACGAGGAGCGGCACCCGCTGCTGTCGGGCCGCAGCAATATCGTGGTGATTTCCGACGAGGCGCACCGCAGCCAGTACGGCATGAAAGGGCGGCTGGACACCAAGACCGGCAAGTACGTGTTCGGCTACGCCAAGCACCTGCGCGACGCGCTGGCCAACGCCACCTTCATCGGCTTTACGGGCACCCCCATCGCCCTGGAAGACAAGGACACGCGGGCGGTGTTCGGTGACTACGTCAGCATCTACGACATCCAGGATGCGGTGGACGATGGCGCCACGGTGCCGATCTACTATGAAAACCGCCTGGCCAAGCTGGACGTGAACCAGGCCGAGATCGACACGCTGAACGCCCAGGTGGATGAGGTGATCGAGGATGAGGAGGACATCACCGCCCGCGAGAAGACCAAAAGCGATTGGGCCGCACTGACCAAGCTGGTGGGCGCGCAGCCGCGTCTGGAACAGGTGGCGGCTGATCTGGTGCAGCACTTCAAGACGCGCACGGCCACGCTGGAAGGCAAGGCGATGATCGTCTGCATGAGCCGCGACATCTGTGCCGAGCTGTACAACGCCATCGTGGCCCTGCGCCCGGATTGGCACGACGCCGACCCGGAAAAGGGCGTGATCAAGGTGGTGATGACCGGCTCAGCAGCAGACAAGCCCTTGCTGCAGCCGCACCTGTACAGCCAGCAGGTGAAGAAACGCTTGGAAAAACGCTTCAAGGACCCGGCGGACCCGCTGAAACTGGTGATCGTGCGCGACATGTGGCTGACTGGCTTCGACGCGCCTTGCTGCCACACCATGTACGTGGACAAGCCCATGAAGGGCCACAACCTGATGCAGGCCATCGCCCGCGTCAACCGGGTGTTCCGCAACAAGCCCGGCGGCCTGGTGGTGGATTACATCGGCATTGCCAACGAGCTGAAAGCAGCGCTCAAGACCTACACCGAATCCAAAGGCAAGGGCGACCCGGCCCACAACGCGGCCGAAGCCCTGGCGGTGTTGCTGGAGAAGCTGGACATCGTGCGCGGGCTGATGCACGGCTTCGACTACAGCGGGTTCGAGACCGATGCGATGAAGCTGCTGGTGCCGGTGGCCAATCACATCCTGGGGCTGAAGGATGGCAAGCAGCGCTTCCTGGATGCCATGCTGGCCGTGAGCAAGGCGTTTTCCCTTTGCAGCACGCTGGACGAAGCCGCCGCGCTGCGCACGGAGATTGCCTTCTTCGCCGCCGTCAAGGCCGCCATCGTCAAGTTCACCACGGTGGACCGCAAGCGTTCCGACGCGGACAAGAACAGCGCGCTCAAGCAGATCCTGGACAACGCCATCGTGGCCGACGGGGTGGCGGACATCTTCGCCCTGGCGGGCCTGGACACGCCCAATATCGGCCTGCTGTCGGACGAATTCCTGGAAGACGTGCGGCAGATGAAGAGCCGCAACCTGGCGGTGGAACTGCTGGAAAAGTTGCTGCGCGACGAAGTCAAGGCCCGCGCGCGCAACAACGTGGTGCAGGAAAAGAAGTACGGCGACCGCCTGCTGGAGACCTTGCGCAAGTACCACAACCGGGCCGTGGAGACGGCGCAGATCATCGAGGAATTGATCCAGATGGCCAAGGACTTCCAGGCGGCGCTGGAACGCGAAGCGGCGCTGGGGCTGACCCCGGACGAGATCGCCTTCTACGACGCCCTGGCCAACAACGAAAGCGCGGTACGGGAACTGGGTGACGACATCCTCAAGAAGATCGCTATCGAAATCACGGAGAAACTGCGTAACAGCACAACAGTGGATTGGCAGGTACGCGAAAGCGTACGCGCCAAACTGAGGATTCTGGTGCGGCGGACCTTGCAGAAGTGGAAGTACCCGCCCGACAAGCAGCTGGATGCAGTGGAACTGGTGCTACGGCAGGCGGAAGTGTTGTCGAACGCTTGGTCGAAGTGATTACCAAATTGTCCGGGGTAGATAGACACACCATCAGCGAATGGTTCACGGGCAATGGGCTTCTATAACCTGGATGCCATCATTACTCAGTGTACACCCTGCCCAAGTTCAGGTTTTCCAGAGCCATTCCATTATTCCATCTTCCGCATACTGATCATCATCACGCCAATCAATACCAACCCCGAGCCTGCCAACTGTGTCAGCGACAGTTGTTCCGCGAGAAACACGTAAGCCAGGTAAATGGTCGCCACCGGCCCCAGTGCACCTATCATGGAGGTTTGCATGGAGCCGATTCGTCGCATAGCAGCGGCAAGGGCAAAGGCGGGCATCACGGTGGAGAACAGCGCCATACCAATGCTGAGGCCATAGACACGGGTGGATTGCTGCAAGTCATCCAGCGGATGGGTGAGCAGGAATTGGGCAATACAGGCCAGACATGCGAGGGTCATGGCATAAGCGGTAAAGCGCATGGAACCGATACGGGCGATGGTGTGTCCGGCACCAATCAAGTAGATGGCATAAGCCAGTGCACTGGCAAAAACGAAGCTACTACCCATGAACAGACCATCCGATGTGATATGGAAATCGTGCACGAATACCAGCCCGATTCCGGCATAACTGAGCAGCAGGGCGAACCAGACCCTGCGCCCGATAGCCGCGCGGAACACCAGCGCACTGATAAGCACCACCATGGTGGGATACAGGAACAGGATCATGCGCTCCAGTCCCGCGCTGATGTATTGCAGACCGAGAAAATCAAGAAAACTTGCCAGATAGTAACCCATCAGCCCCAGCAGCAGGACCGCAAGCCAGTCGCGCCGGGCCATGGGTGTGGCCTGCGCCCGTCCGTGCAGCATGGCAAATACGAAAAATGGCACGGAAAACACCATGCGCAAGGCCAGTAAAGTTACGGCATCCACAGGCTCGACATAGGCCAGTTTGATGAAAATCGCCTTGGCGGAAAAACCAATCGCCGCCAGCAAGGCAAACAGAACACCCAGCGCCTGCTGGTGCGAGGAAAAGAATCTTGCGAGTAAGGGGTGCATGGGGAATCTGAAAATCCTGTATTCGGTCATTAAAAACACAGGTCTTTTCACGGAAGACGGCAATCAGCGGGAGAAGACCCGTATCGCTATCTGATGGATGATCAACAACTCAATGTAATGATCAGGCGCACGGGACAATGGCAGGAAACCGCCACAGTCGTAGAATTAGTATTACTCTGGAGATGTTCATATTTGTACTGTATGCGATGCGGGCGTATCGCCTATGACGATCAGGCACGCATTTTCTGTCGTGCAGCCATGCAGCAGAATGGCTTACTTTGAATAATGCGACTCTCCGGCTATCGCCCCCTCACAACGAGAATTTCAGGAAATAACGCTCTCAACATTCGGTGATGCTGACACTGACAGCCAGGCCGCCCAGTGAAGTTTCCTTGTATTTGTGCGACATCTCCAGGCCAGTCTGCTTCATCGCATTGATACAGTTATCAAGGGGGATGAAATGCTCGCCAGTACCGCGACAGGCAAGTGCGGCGGCCGTGTGTGCCTTGATTGCGCCAAAGCCATTGCGTTCGATGCAAGGCACCTGAACCAGCCCACCGACCGGATCACAGGTCATACCCAGGTGATGTTCCAGCGCAATTTCAGCGGCATTTTCGACCTGCTCGGTAGTACCTCCGCGTACCGCACAGAGACCAGCCGCAGCCATGGCTGCCGCTGAACCCACTTCTCCCTGGCAACCTACTTCTGCACCGGAAATAGAGCTGAGGTGCTTGATCAGCCCGCCAATGGCCGCAGCTGTCAGCAAGAAATCCCGCACCTGCTGTTCAGTACCACCTTCATGCTTGAGCAGATAGTAAATGACCGCCGGAATAACCCCTGCAGCACCGTTGGTGGGAGCTGTAACGACCATGTGCCCCGCAGCGTTCTCTTCGTTCACGGCCATCGCGTAAGCACATAACCAATCGTTCAGCGTAGCCTTTTCCGGATACATCTGCAGTTGTTCGTACAAATCTTTTGCACGTCTGCGTATACTCAATCCCCCCGGGAGACGGCCTTCCGCTGTCAGCCCCTGCTCGACACAGTGGCACATGGCCTGCCAGATACTATCCAGCCCTTGCTCAAGCTCCTGCGCCGACATTCTGGTCAACTCATTGGCACGCTTCATTTCAGCGATGGATAAGCCGCTCTGTTGTGACATTTCAAGCATACCGATCGCAGAATCGAACGGATAGGGATACAACCCGGCAGATTCCATTTTAAGCGGAGCGTTCAGCTGATTAATTTCTGCCAGGGTGCAGATGAACCCGCCTCCAATGGAAAAAAAGGTTTCTGACAGGATTTTTTTCCCCTCTTCATCCAGCAAGTAAAAAATCATTCCGTTAGGGTGCTGTGGCAAAGGGTCTGATTTATCGAAAACGATATCATCATCGGGGCTAAAACCAATATATCTCCCGCTGGCAAGTTGCAGAATGTCAGTAGCCCAGAGTTTCGCCGTCAGTGCATTGACATCCTCTCCGGCAAGCGATACAGGGCTATGGCCGTGCAATCCCAAAGCCACTGCTCTGTCTGTTGCATGCCCTCTCCCGGTAAATGCAAGCGAGCCCTTGAGCACACAATAGACACGATAATTGAGATCGTCTGGCGTCTGCGAGATCAACTGGTCGACATGATCACGAAAAACATTTGCTGCCATCATCGGACCCATGGTATGAGAACTGGAAGGGCCAATACCAATTTTGAACAAATCGAGTACGCTGATAAACATAGGGTAAATCTTGCCGGATATTAAGAATGGAGCCTGGTGCTGCGGGCTGATATTGCAATGGTTGAAATTGTATAGCAGATCAATCGAATCTGCCCTGCGGATAAAAACAATTATTTTGCGAAAACCCAAAGAAACAATAATAATTGACCGGCATAAACAGGCTATGGTCTAATCCTGTCGTTAAGAAACAACAAAGGCGGTTAACTCAGCGGTAGAGTGTCACCTTCACACGGTGGAAGTCATTGGTTCGATTCCAGTACCGCCTACCAGTTTTTTCTGTCACACCCAGACAACCATGCCAATCGGGCTGATCTAGAAGGTGTCTGTCAGAACTTGTCATTGGCATAGACGGTTTGTATGACAGGGATATTTTTTGAACGGTGTTCTGAGTCACTGCGAACAACACTCCCCAACTAATTTTACTCCTTGTCGAATGTTCAATCCGGCTGCATTTTCTATTTTTCGACTGCTTATCGCATGCCTGATACTGCTCTACTCTTCATTCTGTCATGCAGATCTCGTGAAAACGGTAGAACGTATCAAACCGGCGATTATCGGAATAGGTTCTTTCCAGAAATTACGCTCTCCTCCTGTCAATTTTCTTGGTACCGGCTTCGTGATCAAAGATGGATTACATGCCATAACCAATGCTCATGTGATCTCTGACTTATCCGGCAACACCAGCAAGGATTCATTGATTATCATGACCGGCAGGGGTGAAAAGCCTGAACTGAGAAACGCCACGATAGTAGCTCTGGATAAAGAACACGATCTTGCGCTTTTACGTTTTGAAGGAACAGCATTACCCGCAATGAAACTGGGAGATGCCAGCAAAATAAAAGAAGGAAAATTAGTAGCGTTCACCGGCTTTCCAATCGGAATGGTACTCGGCTTTTACCCGGTGACCCATCGAGCTACCATTTCTTCAATCACTCCTGTCATCCTGCCTGCACAAAATGCCAGGCAGCTCGATGCAGCAAAGATTCGACAACTGCAAAAATCTGCTTACAAAATATTTCAGCTCGATGGCACAGCTTATCCGGGTAACAGCGGGAGTCCGTTATATGATCCGGATACAGGAGAAGTCTGCGGAGTGGTGAATATGGTTTTTATAAAAGGCAAAAAGGAGTCTATACTGAGTGATCCAAGCGGGATTAGCTATGCCATCCCAAGTAATTACATTCTCGATCTGCTTAAACAAGGTGGTTTTTAATCGTTTTATGACAGTGAGCTGGTCCGCCCCTCGATCTCACCGTTTTACGGTCTTTACCAATCTATACCAATCCATTTACTTATACGTCATTCTGGCTGAGGTGTACCTTGATTCGGGTCTCTAATCATTACATTTCCGGATTCTCCGTATTGCTTGCCAGCATCGAAGCTACTACACTGCTTGCGATCTTTTTTGCCGGTGCAGCCATTCGATTCATGCAGTGGGATGTCCCAATATCCGGATCACTGATCTCGCAATTACCCGGAGCAGTTACTTTTACTTTCGTAATCCTTGCCAGCATGGCTGCATTGGGTATGTACCAATTGGACGGCCGGCAGGATTTTGAAGGTATTCTGCTCAGATTGCTTCCTTCCCTTACGCTGGGTTTTGGTTTCATCACTCTCATCTTTTATTTGTTCCCGGATCTTTACTTCGGTCGTGGATTACTGGCTATCGTGATGCTGCTGGCCTTGTTGCTGATACTGATCATCCGGCTGCTTTTTTTCAGGTGGTCTGGACTCGACAGTTTACGTTCCCGTGCGCTCGTACTGGGGATCGGGGAAAATGCCAGAGGATTACTTGATCTCATTAATAAAACTTCCATCCTGCCTAATTTAAAAATTGTTGGATTCGTTCCATTCGATAGAGAAAGCCGGCGCGTTCCAGCGGAAATGATCATCCCGAAAACCGGTTCACTAACCTCGCTGGTCGATCAGCACGATGTCAGTGAAGTCATCGTCGCAACTCAGGAAAGACGGGGGGGTACTTTCCCCATTCAGGAGCTGCTGGAATGCAGGATAAGTGGCATAAAAATAACTGATCTGGTCGGTTTCTTCGAAAGGGAATGCGGCCATTTGCGAATGGATTCACTCTATCCCAGCTGGCTGGTGTTTGGCAGCGGCTTTAACCAGGGAACCTCGAGAACCACAGTTAAACGTATATTCGATATCATCACCAGCCTGTTGCTGCTGATCGTTACGTTACCCATTATGTTACTGACCGCGCTGCTGATAGTGATCGAAGATGGATGGCCGGTATTTTATCGTCAGGAAAGAGTGGGATATGCAGGAAAAACTTACATGGTCACCAAATTCCGCAGCATGTTCAATGATGCGGAAAAGGCTGGAAAGCCGCAATGGGCCACTGCCGATGACCCCCGTTCGACACGGGTGGGAAAAATCATTCGCAAACTTAGGATTGACGAACTACCCCAGATCATCAATGTGCTCAAGGGAGAAATGAGTTTCGTCGGCCCTCGGCCCGAACGCCCTCACTTCGTTGACATGCTGAGCGCACAGGTTCCGTACTATAATATGCGGCACAGCATCAAACCAGGTATTACCGGCTGGGCCCAAGTACGCTACCCCTACGGAGCATCGATTGAAGATGCCATCGAAAAGCTCCAGTATGATTTGTATTACGTCAAAAATAACAGCCTGTTTCTCGATTTCGTCATTCTGATCGATACCGTCGGCGTCATCCTGTTGCGAAAAGGCAGTCGATGAATTTCAGCAGTCACGACTTCTCCCCGCGCTGACTGGTGTGATAACCATAAGCTACGCAGCAGCAGCGGCAGTCTTTTTCTTTTTATCCATTCTGCTCATTACCAGCTGGCGGGGACGTCTTTATGGTTTATTGCTGGCAGCGGCCTGTTTCACATCCTCGATATGGGCGGCAACGATTGCAGGACTGTCCTACCGGGATTATTCCTACCCGCTGCTGATCCAGACACTGGAACTGTTACGCAATGCCACCCTGACCCTATTCCTGGTCACCCTGCTGGGGCCCTTCCAGCCAGAAAAAACAGATAAAGCGTCGCCTAAAATCAGACCGGCAGTTGTTGCCATCGCCCTGTTTTACCTGATCTGTCTGGTTCAAACAATCGTTTTCGGTCAGACCGCCGGTATTGATCCGGATCAGCCAGGTAATTCCCATGATTTTCTTGTATGGGTGGCAATGGCCATCATCGGAATGATCCTGGTGGAACAATATTACCGGAACACCCCCCGAGAACAGCGCTGGGGAATCAAATTCATCTGCCTGGGTATCGGTGGCCTGTTTGTCTATGATTTTTATCTGTACAGCGATGCACTGCTGTTCAGAAAAATCAGTCCCGATATCTGGGTTGCCCGGGGGTGGGCCAATACACTCATCGTTCCCCTGATTGCTCTCTCGGCCGCACGCAATCCAAAATGGATGGTAGGCATTGCAATTTCGAGACGTATCCTGTTTTACTCCTCCGCATTATTTGGCGCAGCGGTCTACCTGCTGTTGATGGCTGCAGCAGGCTATTATCTCCGATTCTCGGGGGGCACCTGGGGGACGGTATTTCAGCTGACTTTCCTGTTCGGGGCGATTATCCTGCTGATCGTCGTACTGTTTTCCGGGACGACGCGTTCCTGGCTCAAGGTATTCATCAGCAAGCATTTCTTCAGTTACAACTATGACTATCGCGAAGAATGGCTGCGCTTTACCCGCACTCTCTCGGAAGAAGAAACAGAATTGAGAATCCGGGTGATCAAATCCCTCGCACAGCTCGTCGAAAGTCCGGCCGGGGGAGTATGGTTCAAATCGGAACAGCATCATGCCTATCTGCCGATTGCCCGCTGGAATATTCCGCATATCGATGCTTCCGTAGCAATGGACAGCCCTTTTTGTCAGTTCATGCAGGAAAATTCCTGGGTGATCGATTTATACCAGCATGATTCTGAATCACAGAAGTACGCAGCAATGGTATTACCCGACTGGATGCCTACCATTCCCAAAGCACGCTGGGTAGTACCATTGATATTACATGGAGAACTGCTGGGATTCGTAGTGCTGACCGAACCCCGCAGTGCAGTCGAGTTCAACTGGGAAGTCAGGGATTTACTAAAAGTAGCAGGGAGGCAGGCAGCCAGTTATCTAGCACAGTACGAAGCAGCTCAGGCATTATCCACGGCTCGTCAGTTCGAATCCTTCAATCGCATGTCCACCTTTATCGTACATGACATCAAGAATCTGATTGCTCAGCTTTCGCTGTTACTTACCAATGCAGAAAAGCACAAGGATAACCCGGAATTTCAGCAGGATATGCTGGATACCGTAGCATTATCCGTCAATAAAATGAAACGCATGCTTGAAAAACTCAGCAGCGAAAACATGCGTGAAGAAAAAAATGCCCTGTCTCTGAATGAGCTGCTGCAACGGATCATTGCCAGCAAATCCTTTCATGAACCCAAACCAGTATTTGACATCACTGATACAAAATTGAATGTACTGGCCGATCCATCACGTCTGGAACGTGTACTCGGCCATCTGGTACAAAACGCAATCGAGGCGACTCCTAAAGACGGGTATGTCGAGGTACGGCTCAAGCAACAAACTGAATGGGCAGTTATCGAAATCGAAGATAGCGGGCATGGCATGAGTGAGCAATTCATCCGTGAAAAATTGTTTACTCCTTTCGAATCGACCAAAACAGCAGGTATGGGTATTGGTGTTTTCGAAAGCAGGGAATATGTCGAAGAAATCGGTGGCAAACTGCTCGTATCCAGCGAAATATCGAAAGGGACGATTTTCACGGTCATGCTGCCGTTAGTTGTTTAGTCTTACGGTATCCTTGTCGATTTCGATGGATACTAATATTTACACCGCACCCATGATGCGGTTCATCTGATATTTCTCGTCACCCGTTCTTTCTGAAACACGATTTTATGCTCCGTTATTTCGAACGCCTGATCAATCCCTTTCCATCCGGCAAACTGACCGAACCTCCTGCCACACTCTACCGGTTCTGCCGCCATTACATGAAAGGCGCAGAGCTCTATTTCATTTTGCTGGCGATTGCCACCTTTTGTGTTGCCGTTGGCGAAGCCATGCTGTTCGGTGTACTGGGAACCATCGTAGACTGGCTGGCTGAGAAAGATCCGCAGGCATTTTTACAGGAAGAAAGACTGACTTTGCTGGGATTGTCACTTTTCATCCTGATATTGATGCCGGTTATCGTTTTCTTTCACTCAGTCATTCTGTACCAGTCCCTGATGGGAAATTTCCCTATGGTCGTTCGCTGGTTGTCCCACCGCTATCTGCTCGATCAGAGCTACGCTTTCTTCCAGAACGAATTCAGCGGACGTATCGCGACTAAAGTCATGCAAACGGCGCTGGCTGTGCGCGAAACGATCATCAAAACGCTGGATGTTCTACTGTTCGTCACTGTTTATCTGGTAACCGCATTACTGCTGATTGCCAATGCAGATCTGCGCCTTTGTATTCCACTGATTATCTGGCTGGCAGTGTACTTATGCATCCTGCACTACTTCATACCCAAACTCAGAAGCATCTCCAGGATTCAGGCAGATACCCGTTCAAACATGACCGGGCGTATCGTGGACAGTTATGCCAATATCCTCACCCTCAAGCTTTTCTCTCATACCCGGCGGGAATCCGACTATGCGCGGGACGGTATGCAAGAGTTCCTGAATACCGTCCACCCGCAAATGCGTCTGGTGACACAACTAAATACCTGTGTCTGGATCAATAACATGCTGTCCGTTTTTGCGATCGGTACACTTGGTATCCTGTTGTGGCTCGATGAAAGTATCAGCACGGGAGCGATTGCCATTGCATTGAGTCTTGCCATCCGTCTGACCGGGATGTCTCACTGGATCATGCTGGAAGTTGGAGAATTGTTCGAGAACATCGGCATCGTGCAGGATGGCATGAACATGCTGGCCAAACCGTATGTGGTAACAGATGCTCCTGATGCTGTATCACTGTTCGTTACGAAGGGACAAATAGACTACAACCAGGTTGAATTTTCCTACCATGACACTGTTAAAAACGAAGATCACCGGATTTTCAAAGCACTCGATCTCCATATCAGCCCCGGTGAAAAAGTAGGCATTGTTGGACCTTCCGGCGCTGGAAAATCAACTCTGATCAACCTTCTGCTGCGTTTCTATGACATTCGGCAAGGTAGTATCCAGATCGATCAGCAGGATATTCGTACCGTAACGCAGGAGAGCCTGCGTGCCAACATCGCCATCGTCACCCAGGATACCTCGCTGCTGCACCGTTCCATTCGTGAAAATATTCTGTTTGGCAGACCTGATGCCACCGAAGAAGAAGTCATCCTGGCTGCACAGCGGGCCCATGCGCATGAATTCATCCAGGAACTGATAGACAGTTACGGCCGCAGAGGATACGACGCCATGGTGGGAGAACGCGGAGTCAATCTGTCGGGTGGGCAACGCCAGCGTATTGCTATTGCCCGGGTACTGCTCAAGAATGCACCTATTCTGGTTCTGGATGAAGCAACGTCTGCGCTGGATTCGGATATAGAAGCCAGCATCCAGCAAAGCCTGCACGAGCTGATGCAAAACAAAACCGTGATCGCGATCGCCCATCGTCTCTCCACCATTGCGGCCATGGATCGGCTGATTGTGCTGGATAACGGATACATCGTCGAGCAAGGGCGTCACACCGAGCTGCTGTTACTCAACGGGCTGTATGCCAGACTGTGGAATCATCAGTCCGGCGGTTTTCTGGGCCATTTCGACCATGGGCCATGGTAGCCAGGGCGAAACCTGCTAACTAATCAGGGATAACCTTTCAGATTAAGGCTTACTGCTGTGTGGCCGGAGGTTGATCAAACCGGCGATACAGCACGGGCAACACTACCAGCGTCAGCAACGTAGAGGTGATCAATCCGCCGATGACCACAATGGCAAGCGGCCGCTGCACTTCTGAACCCGGGCCGGTCGCAAACAGAAACGGAACCAGCCCGAGCATGGCTACCGTAGCAGTCATCAAGACCGGACGGAAGCGCTGCTCGCATCCTTTGATGACCGCATCCTTCACGCTGACCCCCTCATCACGCAATTTGCGGATATAGGAAATCAGTACCACTCCGTTCAATACCGCAATTCCCCACAACGCGATAAAACCAACCGACGCAGGCACCGATAGATATTCACCGGTGACAAACAGGCCAAATACACCCCCTATCGATGCAAATGGCAGCACCAGAATGATCAAAGCAGCCAGTCTGAGGGAATTGAACAACATGAACAGTAAAAAGAAAATCGCAAAAATCGTTATCGGAACAATGATCGAAAGCGTAGCCATAGCGCGCTCCATATTCTCGAACTGCCCCCCCCACTCGAAGAAATAACCGTCAGGCAGTTTCACTTCTTTAGCAATTCGCTCCTGTACCTCTGCCACAAATCCGCCCAGATCACGGCCATCGACATTCGACCCGACTACGACGCGACGCTTGGCATTTTCACGCGAAACTTGTGCGGGACCATCGATAATGCTGACGCTGGCAACGGTATATAAAGGTACGGTTACGCCATCCGGGGCCCGCAACAGCAAATTGCGAATATTTTCGATACTGTCACGAAAATGTTGCGGGAAACGCACCACAATAGCAAAACGCCGCTCCCCTTCGTATAAAGTACTGACTTCACGACCACCGACCGCAGTCTCGATCAGTTCATGCACATCGGCGACATTGATACCGTTACGTGCAATGGCATTACGATCGATATCGATGGTGAGGGACTGCTGGCCGGACAAACGTTCTATGCGGATATCCTGTGCACCTGGAATGCTGCGTAAAATGCGTGCGATCTGTTCCGACAGCTCCCGCAGTTTATTCAGATTGTCCCCGAAAATTTTTACTGCAATTTCGGAGCGCACCCCGGTCACCATCTCATCCACTCTTTCGGCAATCGGCTGTGATAAAACGATATTGACACCCGGCAAAACCTCCAGCAATTTGCGGATATCTTCATCCACTTCATCCTGCGTACGGCCGGATTCCGGATCGAGCGTCACCATTGGATCGGATTCATTCTGCCCAGCCGGGTCAGCAGGAGATTCACCGCGCCCCAATTTGGATACCACACTTTTCACCCCGGGCACCTTCGATACAGCCTTCATGGCTTCCATTTCCATTTCAATAGCTTCGGACAAGGAAATCGAGGCTACTCGGTTGATCTGAGGTGTCAATGCACCTTCCTTCAAAGTCGGAATAAACGATTTCCCCAGAAACGGAAACAACGCAAAAGACAGCAGCAATAGTCCCAGCGCAGTGGTAACCGTCAGTTTTCCCCGCTTGAGTGCAGTGTTAAGCAAAGAGCGGTAAGCCGCTTTCAGTTTGGCAATGATCGCGGTATCGTGATCGCCTCCTCCCTTCAGAATGTAAGCGCACAGTACCGGGGATAAAGTCAGCGAAACGATCAGGGAAATCGCCAGAGCAATCGCAATCGTAAAGGCCAGCGGGCTGAACAGCTTGCCCTCCATACCCTGTAACGTCATCAGTGGCAGAAACACCAGAATGATGATGCAAATCCCGAAAATCACCGGTGTACCAACCTCCCCCACCGCCTCAATAATGGTACGCGCACGTGATTCCTGCGTGTTACCACTATGGCCCAGGCGATGAAAGACATTTTCCACTACCACCACGGTTGAATCGACCATCAGTCCGATCGCGATCGCAAGCCCTCCCAATGACATCAGATTGGCGGAAATACCCTGGTGATTCATTACCATGAATGTCAGTAGGGGCGTAACTACCAAGGTCGCTACCACGATCAGACTCGAACGTACATCCCCCAGAAAGATGAACAATACGACGATGACCAGGAAAATACCTTCCATCAGTACCTTGCTGACCGTCCACAACGCAGCATCAACCAGATCAGTACGGTCATAATAAGGAACGATCTGCAATCCGTCCGGAAGCAGTTTCTGCTCATTGATCTCCGCTACTTTTACCTTGACACGTTCCACGATTTCCTTGGCGTTCCCGCCCCTGACCATCAGCACGATACCGGAAGCCGATTCAGTATATCCTCCCTTGATAACGGCCCCTGCCCTGACCTCCGTCCCTAGTTTTACCTCGGCAACATCGCGCACGAATACAGGTACACCGCGCTCTTCTGACAGGACGATATTGCCAATATCCTGGAGGGTACGAATCAGGCCAACCCCCCTGACGAGATACTGTTCACTGCCGGTTGGCAGGATACCGCCGCTGGCATTGGCGTTATTTTCTGCAACGGCCTTCTCTACCTGGCTAAGTGTCAGATCGTAGTGACGCAGTTTGTTGGGATCCGTCAGCACATGATATTGCTTGACATACCCTCCCTGTGAATTGATTTCCGCCACCCCGGGAATGGACCGCAACATCGGCCGGACAATCCAGTCCTGCACGATGCGCCGTTCGGTCAGTTCTTCGACGGTCAGTGCCCGCTCACCGTCATCAGGGTGATCGATCGTGTATTGATAAACCTCGCCCAGACCCGTAGAAACCGGACCCAGGCGCGGGATAATTCCCAACGGCATTTTGCTGCCTGCTTCCAGCAGCCGCTCCATGACCAGTTGTCGGGCAAAATAAACATCGGTTTCATCGGTAAAAACTAAGGTAATGATAGATAAGCCGCTCTTGTTCAATGAACGCATTTCCTCCAGTCCAGGCAGACCGGTCATGGCAATTTCCAATGGAACCGTCACCAACCGTTCTATTTCCTCCGGGCTGCGACCGACTGCCTCAGTTGCAATCTGCACCTGAATGTTGGTGACATCCGGAAAAGCATCGACTGATAAACGTTGCGCCGCATATAGACCAAATCCCATCAGAATCAGCGCCAGCACGACTACTACCAGTCGCTGCGCCAGCATGGCGCGTACCAGAGAAATAATCATCGTTACTCCAGATCCTTGCGCTTGCGCTCGTTATTCAGGTGAAAGGCCCCATCGACGATAATCTGCTGATCTGGTGTCAACCCTTCCAGAACGGGCCTCACCTGATTGATCATTTCATCCAGTTTGACCGGGGTCAAAGTGAAGCCGCCATCTTCCCGGGCAACGAATACATGATCCTCATTGTTCTCACGTACCACCGCCCCTTCAGGGATAACCAAACGCTCATGTGCATGTTCATCGATATTTACTGTGGTCAGCATATCCGGACGCAACCTGCGTTCAGGATTATCCACTTCCGTACGGACGGTTACCGTCCGTGTCAGCGGATTGACGATGTCGGATACAAAAATGATGGTTCCATCAAAACTCGTATCCCCCAAGGCAGGGACACGCACTTCTACATGCTGGCCCAGCTCGACAAAGTGTGCGGCATATTCAGGTACATCCCCCACCACCCATAGCACCGACAAATCAGCCAGGGTAAATAACTGATCTGATGGCTGAACCACCTGACCCAGTGCCACATCGCGTGCAATCACCGTGCCGCTGCGTGGTGCGGTAATAATCACGGAAGGCAGAATCTGGCCGTGCTTGGTCAAATCCTGCACTGCCTGGTTATCCATTCCCAGCAGACGCAAATGATCCTTTGCCGCACTCAATTCAGCGTTTGAAACCTGTAATTCCGACTCCCGACGCTGTAATTCAGCAGCACTAATGACATCCGCCTCAAACAATTGCTGGGCGCGCATGGCTGCACGCTGTGCCAGCACTGCCAGAGAATTGGCACGCAGATAGGCCAGTTGAGCCTGAGTCAGTTCCGGGCTTGAAATCCTGGCCAGTTTGGTGCCGGCGGAAATACTATCTCCTAAATGTGCATAAATTTCGACGATCCGCCCGGTAAAGCTTGCCCCGACCTGAACGAGCTTCAATTCATTGACCTTGATCTGTCCGGGGACACTCAGTTTTTCAGCAATATCGGCATAAAAGGGCTTGCCGGTTTTGATCCGTTCGCGTAAATCCGGCCTGAGAAAAATTGTATTGGCATCATCCGTTTCTGCCTTGACGTGTTTTTCCGGGGGTTCCGGTTCTTCTTCGTTCTTGCAACCCGGAACAAACAGTGTTACGAATGCAAGAAAAACAGCAACGATCTGTATCTGCAAATTCATTGGAAAAGGTTACTCCTGTGGATAATGCGCTCGCAGTCGATCTATCTCTGCCGCTGCTGACTGTAATTCGAACTGGGCCTGCAATAGCTCCGAGCGGGCATTACGCAATACCCGCTGGGTATCCAGCACCTCGATAAAACCTCTTTCCCCCAGCCGGAAAGCAGCTTCCGCCACACGCAATGCTGCTTCCGCTTCCTTGACGATACCGCCTTCAAACATTTCCACTCTGCGCCGCGCAATTTCCATCGCCTGCCAGGCAGATTCCAGCAATCGATTGATCTCATAGCGGCGATAATCGAGTGTCTCACGCACCCTGGCCGCATCTGAGACCGCTGCATCGACTTCACCGCGCCGCTGATAGAAAAGCGGAATTCGTACACTCAACCCGGCGGTATTCGATGTGAATTGCTTGTCCTGATAATTACTGTAAAGAATGTTCACTGACGGCAGTACAGAAGCACGTTCCTGATCGATTCGCAAATGTGCACGATTTTGCTCTGCCTCCAGGCGCAAAATTTCAGGATTTATAGTCGATAGCTCAGCACGTAACGCTTCAAGTGAAGGCAGCTCGACCGGATCACTAAGTGAAGCAGTCACGTTAAATGCAGCAGGCAAGGCACCTGCTGTCAATTGCAACAAAGCAATACGTGCCCGTTCGGTATTCAATAATGCTGCCTCTTTTCTGCTCGCTGCCGTCATTACTTCGGTATCGGCACGAATCAACTCGAAGCGAGCAGTTTCACCCGATTCAACACTCAGCTTGATACGGCGCTGTATTTCTCCCATCAGATCATGAATATCTGATTCCATCTCAGCCAGACCACGCCGCAGCAGAAATTCATAAATATGTACCCGAAGTTGCGCCGCCAGATCTGCTCGTGCCTGTTCCAGATTTGCGCGACTGGCTTCCACACCGGCCTCTGCCGCCCCGATCCGGGCACGACGCACAAACGGATTTTCCAAGGACTGGCTGACTGTCACTTGCCGTTGCATAGAAGCAGGCCCGGTATCGATCTCAGGTAAACGCTTACTGTCAGGGCCGGCCATAAAAGTAACTTCAGGATTGGGAAATGCCGACGCACTGGTAACCTCTGCTCTGGCTATCTCAACCTGTGAACGGACAGCCTGCAATAGACCATTGGCCTGCAAACCCATACGCTGAATATCAGAGACGGTATATCCGCTTCCCGCCGCCAGAACAGAACAATTTGATCCCGTAAATAAAGCGAAACCAGACAGGAAACCCCAGAAAAAAATTTTCCGCATACGAACTGAAGATAAAAGCTGTAGTTTTTATAAAGCGAGTAGTTATTGTTCTTTGGCTGTTTTTCGTTTTTTTATCAAACGTTTTTTCCACCACCACCCCGCTGCCAGCAGAATGAAGATCACATACCAGATACCATAAGTCTGCATCCATGATTCTGGATTTTCTTGTACGAACAACTGAATTTCAGCCAGGTCCGCAACCTGCAGATGCTCATGGGTCGTTTCGGCCGTCTGCAGATACAGCTCGATTGACAAGTGATAACGCCCCGTCTTTTCAGGGGTAATGATCCAGGACCATCGGCTCATCTCACCCTGACCGGAAAAGAGTTGCATTTGCGGCTCCGGCGGATCGATCGAAAATGCATCTCCGGCTATCCCGGCTCGCATTTCAGGAAAAACCTCGCTGCGAATACCTTGCGGCTCGGTTCCGGGATGGGATTTCTTAACAATATCGTTGATACGCTGCGCCAATTTTCTGGTATTCAGTTGCAGCGTAATTTCGAAAGGTTTGTACTGTTTTATTTCTTTCGGCAGGCTAACCACCGAACTGTCAGCTGGCAGTTTCATCATCGTCAGTGGTGGAAAATGTTTCTCTCCATACCACGCATGTGCCAGAAAATTCATCACAAATGGAACAAACAAAACTGCTGCGAGCAAAGCTGGAAACACTATGCTGAAACGAACATCTTTCTTATACATCATACTCCCTCAAAACTGAACGGCTCCTGAACGATCCTTCCACTATCGGATGACATCGCAATCCAAGGGAATAGAGAGTAGACTCGGAGGAAAAATAGGAATGGTTTTCTGTTATGGCGCATGGCGTTCCCTGTTTCGTTGCCCATCGAGGGTATCCCGCATTGTATCCGGAAAATTCACTGGTCGGAATTCAGGCTGCGATCTTGGCTGGTGCTCGTTATATTGAAATTGATATTCAATTGAGTTGTCAACTGACTCCTTATCTCTGCCATGATGATGATCTGAGGCGATTAACCGGCCATAATGTTTATCTGACTGAACTACAAGACGATGAAATTGATAAACTGACTGTCTCCTGCCCGGATGTCACGTATTCAGCTGATATAAAGCCGGCCCCGATTCCCCGTCTGGCAGAGTTCTGTCAATATCTGGTGCAACATCCTCAGGTCACTACATTTATTGAAATCAAATTTGAAAGTATTACCCGATTCGGTTTGAACAAAACGATAGATGCAATTCTTCCGGTCATCGAGGCGGTACACGCGCAATGTGTGTTGATTTCATTCGACTGGGAACTGATAGCACTGATCAAATCTCATCAGATGTACAAAACTGGCTGGATCATCGAACACTGGACTGATGAGCAATCAGCCATGGCAGCACGCTTACAGCCGGATTATCTGTTCAGCAGTGTCCGTTGTCTTCCTGAAAAACTTGATCAACTCTGGCCTGGCCCCTGGCAATGGGTGATTTATACCGTTGATGATTACGCTACGGCACTCGATTATGCAAAAGCCGGTATTACACTGATCGAAACCGATACGATTGGCACGCTGCTCGCTTCCTGATCAAATCCATGTCTACAACTCGCCACTACGACATTGTAATCATAGGAGGAGGAATTCAAGGCGCAGCTGTTGCACAGGCTGCCGCTGCACTTGGTTACAATGTGCTGGTGCTGGAAAAAACCGCTTTGGCTGCAGGAACTTCGAGCCGTTCAAGCAAACTGATCCACGGCGGTCTGCGTTATCTGGAAAGCGGCCAGTTTGGACTGGTATGGGAAAGTCTGAAGGAACGTGCTGCACTCCTGCGTCTTGCGCCTTCACTGGTCAGGCTGCAGCCGTTTCATATCCCCATTTACGATCAGACTTCACGCGATGCGCTGACCATACGCGCAGGGCTCAGTCTTTATGCCCTGCTTGCAGGATTAGGCAAAGGCGCAGGCTTTCGTTCTGTACCAAGAAGCAAATGGGGAGAGCTGGACGGCCTCTCCACACGCGGACTCAGACACGTCTTCCAGTATTGGGATGCACAAACTGACGATCAGGCGCTCACCCGGGCGATCATGCATTCTGCATCCTTGCTCGGGGCGGAATTACGCTGTCCGGCTGAATTCATCCATGCCAGAATTTCCGGAGATACTTGTGAAATCGAATTTCTGGAAAACAATCAGCCGTGCCAATGTACGACAAACACACTCGTCAATGCTGCCGGACCATGGGCCAGTCAGGTAGCGGAACGAATATCGCCTGCACCACCGGCATACCCGGTAGAGCTGGTACAAGGCACTCATCTGATACTGGAAGGAAAGCTGGACAAAGGCTGTTATTACCTCGAATCACCTCAGGATCAAAGAGCCATTTTCGCCCTTCCATGGAGGGAGCATATATTACTGGGTACAACTGAAACAGTATTCCAAGGAAAACCTGAAAAGGCTTTCCCACTGATATCTGAAGAAAACTACCTGCTGGGTTGCTTCCGGTATTATTTCCCCGATCACGATGTCCTAGTACGAGAACGTTTTACCGGCCTGCGTGTACTGCCTGTATCGCGCAACGGCCCTTTCGGTCGCTCGCGTGAAACTCACCTGCAATATGACTCGCCTGAATCCCCTCGGGTTGTGGGAATTTATGGAGGGAAACTGACTGTCTGCCGCGCAACAGCCCAGAAAATTCTGCATACTCTGCGGCCTTCACTGCCCGTCCGGATTCCCAAAGCAGATATTTCACAATTGACACTCAAGCTTCCTTAACATGATTTGGCTGGGGCCTATTTTTCCCGATCTTTTCCATTTTTTTTGCGCGGCGTGCGATCTCTTCTTTGATTTCTTCCAGGAAACCATTGTTCTTCTTATGCTGCTGTTTTGTCTTCCACCAAGTAAAGCAGACAATCGCCCCCAGCAAAATCGGCACAAAACTCACCACTTCAATACCATCAAACATTAAAAATACAACGCCAGTCGAGATACCAAATACACCTAGTAATCCCGTTAGGTATCCCTTGCGTCCATCCCAGATCGATTGTGCATATTTAGTGCACCATGCCTCGATCTGATCCCGGGTTGATACCAATTCCTCATCTGTCCATTTTTTAAGATTCATTTGTCCTCCTCCTGATCAATTATCACTGATGTCACCCGCTTACCCGAGCACTCGGATGATCGAACCCGATACAGATACCTGGATTATGATTCGGAAAGATCATATAAATGGAGTACTGCCCGAAGCACGCTATAAATCAGGCCTGTTCAAGTGGCAAAGTTTATCAGTACCTGTCTATACTCTAAGTGCATTTTTTACTGCTGACGCCATTACCCCCGAAACAGTATCATCTGGTTGAACCCTTGTCTGCCAGTTCAAACTGCCCCCGTTATCTAACGACTTTAGATTTGCACTTAATTCTGCAATATTGCCCGCACATCTGTAAAAGATGCGACTTGGTCGCGGCCAATACTCCAGCATTCAATTGAAACTCGACTCATGAAATCATTGTTCACTGTTCGGAGTAAGACATTCGATGAAATGCAGGTAAATAATGAGTAATACCAGGTAAATCCTACATTTCTTGTCAGTCAACTTCCAGCAGTTTGTCGGACTGTCTTGAATTTGAGGAGGTGAAGTAGTGCTTGAAATGCTTTCTGGTGCCGGGAGGGGGAATCGAACCCCCATGATGTCACCATCGCGGGATTTTGAGTCCCGTGCGTCTACCAATTCCGCCATCCCGGCTCAAGTTGCGGCAAGAGCGTAATTATTACCGAAATCGCCCTGCACAGCAACTGACAGCAATAAAACGAAGATCTGATTCTACCCGGATTGTGCATCACCCGGTTCTGAGCTAGTATTTTTAACAAAAATATGTTTTGGCTTGGGTTTTTGGCATTACTTCCGTTCCCGCGTGCTCCGCTAACGCCCTTAATGTCACTCTCACCGGGAATGGTTGAACCAACGCGACATTGCTAAAAAATAGAGACCATAAAACTGTTCTATACTTTTTGAGAATTTCATGCAAAACCCTATTTTGAATGACTTGGACAATACTGCGACTATTACGCCGGAAGCGGAATTGCTTGTCAGTGAAGTATCCCAATATCTCAAGCCTGAAGATCTGGCGTTACTCAAAAGTGCCTATTTCTTCGGCCAGAAGGCACATTCCGGTCAGTTCAGGAAATCGGGTGAACCTTATATTTCCCATCCGGTTACTGTTGCCAGAATACTGGGTGAGCTACGCCTGGATGCAGTTACGCTTACTGCTGCATTGTTGCACGATGTGGTAGAGGATACCGGTATCCTGAAGCAGGAAATCAGTGAAAGATTTGGTTCTTCCGTAGCTGAGCTTGTGGATGGCGTTTCAAAGCTCGACAAAATCAGATTCCAGACACAGGCAGATATGCAGGCGGAAAATTTCCGCAAGATGCTGCTGGCTATGGCACAGGATGTGCGGGTAATACTGATCAAACTGGCTGATCGCCTGCATAACATGCGCACCCTCGAAGTAATGTCACTGGAAAAACAGCACCGTATTGCGCAGGAAACTTTGGAGATTTATGCTCCGATCGCTCATCGACTCGGTCTGGAAAACATATATCAGGAACTGCAGGAACTAGGTTTCTGTTTTTCCTACCCGACTCGCTACAAGGTCCTGCTCAAAGCAACTAAAGCAGCCAGGGGAAATCGACGAGAAGTCGTTGGCAAAATTCTGGATGCAATCCGACAGCGTCTGCAGGAAGCAGGGCTGGACGCTGCAGTAACCGGGCGTGAAAAACATTTGTACAGTATCTATAAGAAAATGGCCGAGAAACATCTCAGTTTCTCGGATGTGCTGGATATTTACGGTTTCCGGGTGATCGTCAAAGATGTTTCTTCCTGCTATGTGGCACTCGGAGCTCTCCATAGTCTTTACAAGCCGATTCCCGGTAAATTCAAGGACTATATCGCCATTCCCAAATCGAATGGCTATCAGTCATTACACAGTACATTGCTCGGGCCTTACGGATTACCGATAGAGATACAGATCCGCACCCATGAAATGCATCACATTGCGGAAGCAGGGGTAGCTTCACACTGGCTTTACAAGAGCAAAAACACTGATGCCGAGATGAGTGATCTGCACATGAAAGCCAATCAGTGGATGAAAGGTCTGCTGGAAACCCTGAATGACTCTTCCGATTCGCTCGAATTTCTGGAACACCTCAAGGTTGATCTGTTCCCTGGTGAAGTATATGTTTTCACTCCCCAAGGCAAAATATTGACATTACCAAGAGGCGCAACAGTAGTGGATTTCGCCTATGCCGTACATACCGATGTCGGAAATTGCTGTGTGGCGGCCAGAATCAATGGTGAAATCACCCCATTGCGTACCCGACTGAAAAGCGGGGATCGCGTGGAGATCATCACTGCACCTGCCGCCAAGCCGAATCCTGTCTGGCTGTCTTATGTCGCAACCGGTAGAGCGCGCTCCAGTATTCGCTATTTTCTGAGAACCATTCAATACAGCGAATCAGTCAAGCTTGGAGAACGCCTGCTGAATCAGGTACTGCATTCTTTTGGCGTAAATCCGGATGCTATCGAGCCATCGCAATGGGAAAAACTGGTCAAAGAAAGTGGGGCTAAATCCAAAGAAGCACTGCTGGCAGACATTGCGTTGGGAAAACAGCTTGCAGCCGTTCTGGCCAAACGCCTGGCGGTACCGGGTGAATCTGTCTCAACTATCCAGAACAATAACTCCATCACCATCCTTGGTACGGAGGGAATGGCCGTCAAATTTGCGCGATGCTGCCATCCCATACCTGGAGACGGTATCGTGGGTCTGATCAAGAAAGATCAGGGATTGGTGATCCATATGCAAGACTGCTCTGCGGTAATCAGGATCAAAGATCATAAAAATATGGACAATCAGCTGGATGTCGTCTGGGGAGCGGATATTGATCGAACTTTTCCCGTCAGTATATTTATGACGGTCATAAACAAGAGTGGGGTACTCGCCAGAGTAACTGCCGAGATTGCTAAAGCAGATTCGAATATTGACGATATCACACTGGAGAACGACAAAGATTACACCACCATGCGCTTTATCCTGCAAACCAGAGATCGTCAGCACCTTGCACAGATTTTCCGCAGGCTGAAGCACATCGATGAAATAGTCAAGATGGGACGTATCAAGAATCTGTGAACCACCACTTTATAAAAAATGAGTGCCAACGATCTGCTGCTCGACTTTACTTCGCCCGGAGCGATTCCTCCTGATCCTGCCGAGGTGGTGCAGCGGGTGATTGATGAGACACAAACGACGATGCGGACGCTCGAATTGCTTCTCGAAAGCGAACGGGTGGAAGAGGTAACCGGATGGAAGTTGCTGGCGATGTTTTATTTGGCAACCGACCGGATAAACGATCTGGCTAAGATTGAAAAGGAGTATAAAAGTATTACCGGAGCATCTCTTTCAGCAGACTTCCGGAAGAAATATCCGCAGTGGTTTAATGGTGAAGCTGCCGTCAGTCCGGTGATATTTGAAATGCCGAAAAAAATTACTGCAGCAGCACTGCCTGATAGCATCATCATTCGGCGTGGACAATGTTCTTCCGGTAGCGTGGTACTGGATTTTTCACAAGTCCAGGAAATTGATAATGACGGGCTGAAGAAACTGGCACAACTCTTTTCTTCTTTGGTTCAAGAAAACACCAGGCTCGAATTGAAACAGGCAGATCGCTTCATCACCTGCCTGCAAAACAAAGCAGAAACAGGCACCGGATCCCGCACAATATGGGATGTATTGTTTGCCTATGAACGGTTCCGCGGTGACAGGGGGGCTTTTGAAGACAAAGCGATCAAGTTTGCTGTTATTTACGGGATTTCACCCCCGTCCTGGGAATAGCACCAGCACCATTATCGGCTTTTCTTCTCCGCACGTACTTTCTCGATCAACTGATTCAGAACTGAAATCGTATCCTGCGGGGTACCGCCCGCTTTACCGCTGGTCAGATATTTGCCATCCACTACCAGTGCCGGTACACCAGTCAGCTTGTATTGCCGTGTCATCTGGGCAGAACGGTTTGCCTGATTCTGAACTGTAAATGAATTGTAGGCACTGACGAACCTATCGCGATCAATACCCTGTTTTGCAACCCAGTCGAACAGCACCACTTCTTTCGATAAATCTGTTTTTTCACGATGAATGGCGTGATATACCTTGTCATGCAGCGTTTGGGTCAGGCCAAGGCTTTCCATTGTATAAAAAGTTTTCGCACCCGGTACCCAGTTATTCCTGAAAATGGCAGGCACAAACCGAAACGCCACATCAACCGGTTTATTTTCCAGCCAGCGACTGATATAGGGATGCAAATCACTACAATGAGGACAGCCGTACCAGAAAAATTCAATGACTTCGATGTGTTTTGGATCGCTTTCCGTCGGCTGAGCAGTTGACAATACTGTGTAATCCCTGCCTTCAACGATTTCTGCATGAGCAATCAATACTTCTGCCAGGTTCATGACAAAAAAACTCAAGAGAAAGCAGATAATTTTTCTTATAGCCATCTATTTTTCCTCATTTTCAAAGTTGGTAAATCGTAAATGATATTTCCGATGAAAAAGAAAAAACAAACCTGTTCCAGTGGATTCCAGTTAATTTGCGCCCCGGGCCCGGACACACAGTCAGAATCGATTGTTACCAGTTCCTACTGCGTCACCAGACTTGACGTTACCCCGTTTTCCTGCAATGAAGAACGAACCCGGTCAAGTTCTTCCATCCTGGTAAACGGGCCGACTCGTACACGATGAACAGGAACATTACCTTCAGATCTTCCAGTCTGGACTGAAGCAATGATACCCAGCAAAGCGAGCTCAGCCTTCACCCTTTCAGCATCACTGGAATTTCTGAAAGAACCTGCCTGA
>OBJA01000802.1_pt1 | contig 25335 bp, 23 predicted proteins | sample 1519751 | NCBI WGS metagenome assembly OBJA01 (sample SAMEA3881238, study PRJEB22517) | soil metagenome | biome: lake sediment; feature: soda lake sediment; material: sediment, water from around vicinity | place: India | collected 2013-12-23 | depth 3 m
CTAATTGTAATCGCCCAAAGAACAGCTAATGTTTCAAAGACTGTTCTTACTCAATGTAATACAATTATTTGTTTTCAGGCATTTGATGAAACAAGTTTTACTTTTCTAGGAAATTATATTGGAAAAGATTTGATACAGGCATTGCCTAATTTAAAACAATATCATGCAATAGTTACAGGTAAAGCAATTAAATCGAATATTCCAATGATTGTTAATTTGGAAAGGAAAATAGATGAGTAAGATCACCGAAAACACCATCGAATCCTTCGCCATCGAGTTATTCGAAAAACTCGGTTACGAGATTGTCCGTGCCTCTGAAATTATATCATCAAAGACTTATTTCATAGCTTCGGGAGGAGATTTGGCCAGAAAGTGGACTGATCTCCAAATTTCGGCCATGCCATTGGCTCCTCACATTGTCGTAGCTAGTCAAATTACTGGAATTACCGCTGATGGTCAGATGTTCTATTCAAAATACCAACAGATAACCTATCTTTGTAACATATAATCAATACCATGAGCGATAAAGCTGTACCGCGGATTGAGTTTTTACGTGTCCAGAATTACCGGGCATTGCAAAACCTTGAGTTGAAAAACATCAAACCACTTACGGTTTTCCTGGGGCCTAACGGCAGCGGTAAATCTACCATATTTGATGTTTTCGCATTCCTCAGTGAGTGTTTCTCTGTAGGCCTGCGCAAAGCATGGGATAAGCGTGGTCGTTTCAAAGAGCTGCGAACGCGCGGATGTACCGGCCCGATAGCATTTGAGATCAAGTACCGTGAGACCCTCACGTCACCCATCATCACCTATGAACTAAAGATAGACGAGAACAACAAGGGGCCTTATGTTGCCAGTGAAAGGCTGTTATGGAAAAGAAGTGCAGCAGGCAGGCCTTTCGCATTTCTCGACTTTTCTGAAGGCATAGGAAAAGTGATCACCGGGGAATCACCCGATATTTCAGACCAAAGAATAGAGGAATCGCTTGACAGTCCCGAGATGCTGGCTGTAAACACACTTGGGCAGCTCTCGAAACATCCGCGGGTAATTGCACTACGCAGGTTTATCACAGGATGGTACCTCTCGTACCTCACTGCTGATCAAACACGCGGAGTTACCGACGCCGGTCCTCAGGAGCGTCTGTCTGCCACCGGCCATAACCTGCCGAATGTGATCCAGTACCTTAAAGAACAACATCCTGAACGCCTGGATAAAATACTTGACGTTCTCGCTTCCCGGGTACCCCGCCTCGAAAAGGTTGAAACAGAACTGATGCAGGACGGGCGGTTGCTGCTGCAAATTAAGGATGCACCCTTTGAGCGCCCGGTGTTGTCGAAGTTTGCTTCTGACGGTACACTGAAGTTGCTGGCTTACCTTACAGTTCTGTACGATCCTGAACCACCTCAACTGATTGGTATAGAAGAGCCGGAAAACCAGCTACATCCTCGCCTGTTGCCTGAACTCTCAGAAGAGTGCAGGGCATCTGCCGAGACCTCACAGCTCATGGTCACAACCCATTCCCCTTTCTTTGTCAATGGGTTGAAGCCAAACGAAGTATGGGTGTTGTACAGAGACGAACAGGGTTATACACACGCGAAATGTGCAGCAGAGATGCCTGGCATCAATGAATTTATGGAAGAGGGCGCTTTGTTAGGGAATCTTTGGGTCGAAGGTCACTTTGCGGTGGGGGATCCTCTCGTAAATCATGGCAGTGAAAAATTCAAATCAAAAAGAAGGTAACATGCATCTTGAATTTTTGGTTGAAGAGCTTTCCGCCGAATTGCTACTCCACAATTTGCTGCCAAGAATCATCACAGGTGAGCATACATATAAAGTGATCACTTTTCAGGGCAAGCAGGATCTATTAAAGAAGCTGAAAATGGAACTTCGGGGTTATCAAAGATGGATCTCAAAGGAGTTTAAAATCATTGTTCTTGTTGACCGCGACAATCAGGACTGCTACGAGCTAAAAAGAGATCTTGACACTTGTGCTATCGAGGCTGGTTTGACCACCAAATCGCAAGCAGCAGACGATAAATGGTTCAATGTTGTTAACAGGATTGCCATTGAAGAACTTGAAGCATGGTATTTTGGTGATCCGGAAGCTGTTAGGGCAGCGTATCCAAGAGTTTCTGCAAACATTCAGCATAAAGCGCCCTATCGGAATCCTGACAATATCCTTGGTGGCACCTCAGAGGCTCTTGAACGGCTCCTGAAAGCTAAGGGATACTTCAGGAATGGATTGAGAAAAACAGAACTGGCCAGAAGCATATCCATACACATGGAACCACTAAGAAACCGTTCGAAAAGCTTTCAGATTTTCTGGCAGGGTATCACTGACATAATATCCAACAATTGACAAGAATCACCGAAAATATCATCGAATCCTTCGCCATCAAGTTATTCGAAAAACTCGGTTACGAATACATCTATGCCCCCAATATTGCCCCAGATGGTGAAACACCTGAAAGAGAAACTTATGAGCAGGTTTTGTTGGTTGAACGTTTACAAAATGCCGTAAAACGCATCAACAAATCCATTCCTGCCGATGCACAAGCTGAAGCTATAAAGGAAATTCAACGCATTGCCTCGCCTGAACTATTGGCAAATAATGAAGCCTTTCACAGGTTTTTAACCGAGGGCATCCCTGTTTCAAAACGGGTTGATGGGGATGACCGTGGTGACCGTGTTTGGCTGATTGACTTTAAAAATCCGTACAACAACGATTTTGTAGTTGCCAATCAGTATACAGTGGTGGAAAACAATCCCGCCACAGGCGGGACAGGCGCCCACAAACGCCCCGATGTAATTTTGTTTGTCAATGGTATTCCGTTGGTGGTAATCGAATTAAAAAATGCAGCAGACGAAAACGCAACTATTCATTCGGCATTCAAACAAATTGAAACTTACAAATCAATAATTCCAACACTTTTCACATATAATGGATTTGTAGTAATTTCCGATGGATTGGAAGCAAAAGCAGGTTCAATTTCAGCAGGTTTTAGCCGTTTTATGGCATGGAAATCTGCTGATGGTAAAGCCGAAGCATCCCACCTGGTAAGTCAATTGGAAACATTGATTCAAGGAATGTTGAACAAAGAAACCTTGATTGACTTAATCAGGCATTTCATTGTTTTTGAGAAATCTAAGAGGGAGGATCCCGAAACCGGAATTATCACAATTACCACCGTTAAAAAACTTGCATCTTATCATCAATACTATGCTGTAAACCGTGCTGTGGAATCTACTTTGAGAGCCACGGGCTATACACCGGAGAAAGGAACCCCTGAGAGTTTGGTTTTGGAATCCCCTGAAAGTTACGGGTTGCCCGGTGTGAGGAAACAACCCATGGGCGACAGAAAAGGGGGAGTGGTCTGGCATACACAGGGGAGCGGAAAATCACTCTCTATGGTATTCTATACAGGTAAGATCGTTTTAGCTTTATACAATCCGACCATCCTTGTCATCACCGACCGCAATGATCTTGACGACCAGCTCTTCGACACTTTTGCTGCATCCAAACAACTATTAAGGCAGGAACCGGTTCAGGCTGACGACCGAAACCACCTCAAAGATCTATTGAAGGTTGCTTCGGGTGGGGTAGTGTTTGCCACTATCCAAAAGTTTCAACCTGAAGAAAGCAACGTATATGAGCTATTATCGGCCAGATCTAACATTGTGGTGATCGCAGATGAAGCCCATCGCACCCAATATGGTTTCAAGGCAAAAACCATAGATGCAAAAGACAAAAACGGAAATGTGGTTGGGAAGAAAATCGTCTACGGTTTTGCCAAGTATATGCGGGATGCGTTGCCCAATGCGACCTATTTGGGATTTACCGGAACGCCTATCGAAAATACTGATGTAAACACTCCGGCTGTTTTCGGCAACTATGTGGATATCTACGATATAGCGCAAGCAGTTGAGGATGGTGCAACGGTACGTATTTATTATGAAAGTCGTTTGGCAAAAGTCAATCTGAGTGAAGAAGGTAAAAAACTCGTGGATGAACTGGACGATGAACTGGACCAGGAAGATTTGACGAGCACCCAAAAGGCCAAAGCCAAATGGACACAATTGGAATCTCTGGTTGGTAGTGAGAACAGATTGAAAAACATCACCAAAGACATAGTTGCCCATTTTGAGCACCGTCAGGAAGTATTTCAGGGAAAAGGAATGATCGTAACAATGGCTCGATGGATCGCAGCTGACTTATACGAAGCCATAATAAACCTAAAGCCCGAATGGCATTCCGATGAACTGAGCAAAGGAGTTATCAAGGTGGTAATGACATCTGCTTCATCTGACGGCCCGAAAATCTCGAAACACCATACCAACAAAGAGCAGCGCAGGGTTTTGGCAGAAAGGATGAAAAACCCGGATGATGAACTGCAATTGGTGATTGTTCGTGACATGTGGCTCACCGGGTTTGACGTGCCCTGTATGCACACCTTATACATAGACAAACCTATGAAAGGGCATAACCTTATGCAAGCCATTGCTCGGGTTAACCGTGTTTACAAAGACAAGCCGGGCGGTTTAATTGTAGATTATTTAGGAATAGCTTCAGATCTGAAAAAAGCACTTTCGTTTTATTCTGATGCTGGCGGAAAAGGCGACCCGACTATTTTGCAGGAGCAGGCAGTTCAGTTGATGTTGGAAAAACTGGAAGTTGTTTCAAATATGTATCACGGCTTAAATTACGAAGATTATTTTGAAGCCGAAACTTCCAAAAAGCTTTCAATGATTTTAGCAGCTGAGGAACACATTTTAGGATTGGAAGATGGCAAAAAACGGTACATAAATGAAGTTACAGCACTGTCAAAATCCTTTGCCATAGCTATTCCACACGATCAGGCAATGGATGCCAAAGATGAAATATCTTTCTTTCAGGCAGTAAAAGCACGTTTGGCAAAATTTGACAGTACAGCTTCGGGCAAAACCGATGAAGAAATTGAAACAACCATCCGTCAGGTAATTGACAAAGCATTAGTAACTGAAAAAGTAATTGATGTTTTCGATGCAGCAGGATTAAAGAAACCTGATATTTCAATACTTTCAGAAGAATTCCTTTTAGAACTGAAAGGAATGGAACACAAAAATGTAGCTCTCGAAGTATTGAAAAAATTACTCAACGATGAAATAAAATCAAGGGCAAAAAAGAACCTTGTTAAAAGCAAGTCCTTAATGGAAATGTTGGAGAACGCCATTAAGAAATATCACAATAAAATCCTAACAGCAGCCGAAGTAATAGAAGAACTGATAAACCTGAGCAAAGACATTGTTGAAATGGACAGCGAAGCAAAAGCAATGGGCTTATCAGATTTTGAATATGCTTTTTATACAGCCGTTGCAAACAACGACAGCGCAAGAGAACTCATGCAAAAAGACAAATTGCGTGAATTAGCAGTTGTTTTGACTGAAACCGTCAAACAAAACGCTTCGATTGATTGGACTATTAAAGAAAGTGTAAAAGCTAAACTGAAGGTTGCTGTAAAAAGACTATTGAGGAAATACGGTTATCCGCCCGACATGCAAATGCTCGCAACCGAAACCGTGCTGAAACAAGCTGAAATGATTGCAGATGAATTGCAATCTTAAGGAAAACAGCGAGTTTAATGATATTTCAATGGATTTATGGTATCCTTTTGCTGTATCACCATAAATTGTTGATAATTATATGTTAAAAAAGTGTCACCGACATTAAGGCCAAACAATACCCAGAAATAATTTCCGATTCATAATATTCATATCAGGTGAGAATGAAGTTCATATCCATTAAAAATACAATTGTTATCAGGTAATTATTACTTTTGAGTTTAAATTATTTCCGTTTCACCAAAACTAAAATTCCATCAAGATGAAAAAGCATTTGTTTCAAAAGATGTTGCCGGTAATTATGTTGTGCATCATTATCCCTGCAGTGCTTCCGGCCCAGGAGCTTAACCCGTTGCAGTGGCCTTCGCTGGTTGGATACTGGAAGTTCCAGGACACCTCCAACCTTACAAAGGCAACGGTTGGCGACGATTTAATTCTTGTGGGCACACATGATTGGGCGCCGGGTGCCTATTACGGTGATACTGCCGTAAGTATTGCAATTGACAGTTATTACAAGTGCTATCACCAGATTCCACCGAACGGTGGCGGCGACTCTGTAAACAGGTATGCCCTGATGTTCGATTTTATGGTGCATAATTTCGACAGGTGGCACACATTCCATCAGACAGATTCAACAAATATGAATGATGGCGAGTGCTTCATCAAGCCTCAGGCGCCGGGAGTCAAAAGCACCATTGGAACAGCCACCACCGGATACACTCCGGATTCCATCTCTCCCGGGATCTGGTACAGGATGGTAATCTCGGTATGCCTCGACAGCTTCTACAGGTACTATATCGATGGCGACCTTTGGCTCGAAGGCAACATGCAGTACGTCGACGGCAGGTTTGCAATGACACCTTTGCTGCTCTTCTTTGCTGACAACAACCAGGAGGATGACACAATCCAGATCGGTTCGCTGGCAATCTTCAACAATTTCCTCACTGAGGCAGAAGTTGCTCTACTCGGTGGCCTCGACCCATGTGCTGCCAATCCGCCGGTGATTGACCTGGGGACGGATGTCACTGTTTGCAGCAACAGTATTGTCACACTTGATGCAGGGCCGGATTTTATCTCTTATCTCTGGTCAACAGGTGATACAACACGGCAGATTACCCTTGACTCTACGGCCTGGGGGATCGGCTCCTCCGGCATCTGGGTGGAAGCAACCAATATCCACAACTGCAGTGCCGGTGATTCCCTCACAGTAACATTCATCGACTGCACCTCGCTGCATGAAAGTGATGGCGAGAAGTATTTCCGGGTATTTCCGAACCCTTTTTCTGATGAGCTAATGGTTGATTTGCCTGCCGGCAATTTCACCATCAGGATATACAACCTTTCAGGGCAAACCGTGAAAAGCAACAAGGTTTACGGCGGCAACCAATACAGAGTTGTCACACGGAACCTGACGCCCGGGGTTTACCAGTTGATCATTGAAGGCGAGGGTTTCACCGGTGCTTACAAGGTGATCAAATGAGTTGTAGGGGATAGCGTGGCTGCATCAAACCTGATCATTAACAGAACCTCAGTAGCCGGGATGACATTGATATTTCATTAACCTTTGAATAGATTTTGTATCTTTGTTGAAAACACTTTGAATGGAGGCCAAGGTAAAATTTTGGATTGAATTGTCAGATTATGATTTGGAAACGGCTGACGCAATGCTTGGAAGTAAAAGATTTCTTTATGTAGGTTTTATGTGTCATCAAACAATAGAAAAGGCTTTTAAAGCATATTATACCTTTCTGAAATCTGATGTCGCTCCATATTCACATAGTTTATCATATATAGCAAAGAGAGGTGATTTCTACAAATTGTTTTCTGAAGAACAGAAAGATTTTATTGACCAGATTGAACCATTAAACATTGAAACCCGTTACCCTTCTCATAAAGAGAGACTTTTAAGAAGCTTAACAGAGAACAAGTGCATAGAAATAATTGATAAAACAAAGAAAATACAAGAATGGATAAAGGAGAGGCTATAAGTAAAGTCAAAGAATACAGCATTCTGCTTAAGAAGCATATGACTTTTGAAAATGTGTATTTATTTGGTTCATACGCAAACAACACAAACCGCACTGATAGTGATATTGACGTAGCCATTGTTGTGAAAAAGATTGAAGGGGACTTCTTTGTGGTTCAACCATTATTATGGAAATTAAGAAGACAAATTGACGATAGAATTGAACCAATACTTATTGAAAAGGACAATGACATTAGTGGCTTCTTGATTGAAATTCAGAGAAATGGAATTGAGATAGCCTAATAACCACCAGACCCATAATGCATAGACCTCTAAGCGATGTCCCGATTTATCGGGGACCCATTCAGGGGGACGCATTTCTTACCACATCTCAGCCTGCGGAATCCATTTCAGCCAACACAAACCACCCAACCGTAATGAATTACTTTTTTCGTAGTTTTACTTCTGATTATATAACACAAAATGAAGCGACTAAGAATTTGGATGTTGTTGCTGTTTCTTACAAATCAATTGTTTGGACAAGACTATATTCAATATCACAGGACTTTTAATCGAATAGATGAAGATGTTTTATCCATGAATTACTCAGCAGCAATTCAACGACTTGACAGTATTTATTCAAAATATGATTTTATTTATGCAAAGCACTGTATAAAAGCACTCCAAATCTGTATTACTGCAAATGACAGCATAAAAGCAGATAAGTGGCTGGAAAAATGTTTCAAACAAGGAATTCCTGTCTGGATGATCAGAACCAACGAAATAACAAATAAATCAATAACATATTCGACAACCCAAAAGACATTGAATAGTTTCGACAGCTTACACTCCATTTACCTATCGTCCGTTAACACTAACCTTCGAGAAAAGATAGACAGCTTATTGGTTATTGACCAAAAATATACCCGAAGAGTTAACGATGGATTTGTTCTGTTAAGGCCAATTCATTGGCTGCAATGGGGGATAAACAATAAGCGTCAATTAGAGCTGCTTAAACATATTATTGAAACTTACGGCTATCCGGAAGAAAGACTAATTGGGTTGTCTAATATTCAAGATTCTGTTGCATTTGCAAAACACTTCACATTTTGGGGGCCTTCAGAACTCAGGGATTCCAGAGTGCAGATTATGCTTCAGCACTGCTATTCAACCTGGCATAAAATTGATTTTGACTTTAAAGACACCTTATATAAGAATTTATGTAATGGAAATATGCCGGCTTTTCAATATGCGAAAATCACTGATTTTATGTTACCTGACAAACCGAAACATATCAATGACAAATACTGGTTAAGGGATAGGTATTGCGAAATGAATTGCAATGAAATCATCAACAGGAACCGCTATTCAATTGGTCTGAATACTTCTGAACAAGAGAGAAGAAATATGTTAATTGAAAGGGAGAGAAGAAAAAACCAGAAAGCAAATTCAGAAATAATGCTTGAATGAGGACGATGTTACCACTACGCCTGCGTTCACTAAAACTGTAACATTTAATTAAAATTCAATACGACCGATCTGTCAATTGTCGAAAATAATTGACAAAAAGATTGAATAGATAAAATAATTTGACAGTAAAAGGGTAAATCTGTCAATATTTATGTATTTTTGACAAAAAGAAAAATTCATGTCAAATCCAATTGAACCGTACGATAGGGATAAACCTTACAACAGTTTGCCTCTTCTTCCGCCGGATGATGACCAGGTTGAAACGAAAGAAGTTTTTAAAGCCCTGAACAATGCAAACAAAGCACTTGCAGAGCTAAAAGGGATTGCAAAAAAACTACCAAATCAATCAATGCTTGTAAATACCATTGCGCTTAGAGAGGCAAAAGCAAGTACGGAGATTGAGAATATATTTACAACTGACGATGAACTTTATAAAGCACTCACAATTAGCGAATACGGACTGAAAGGAAATGTGAAGGAAGTTCTGAGGTACAGACAGGCGCTTTGGAAAGGATATAATGATATTGAAAAAAATCAAGCTTTAACAATTGAAACTCTTATAAACATTTATCAGGAAATAAAGCAGGTTAATGATGGTATCAGACCACCACAAACAGAAACCGTAATACTTAAGCGAGGGAGTGGACAGCTGACGGGCGAAGTGGTTTATACCCCACCAAGAGGAACTCAGGTTATACATCAGAAATTAAATAATCTAATCGAATACATTAATGATGATTCAAAATATCCCCATGACCCACTGCTGAAAATTGCGATTTCGCATTATCAATTTGAAGCTATTCACCCATTCAGAGATGGGAACGGTAGAGCAGGAAGAATTTTAAGTATTCTGCTAATGATTCAAAAGCAACTATTGGAGGTTCCAATCCTCTATTTAAGCGCGTATATCATTAGAGAAAAGGACGAATACTATGAACTATTAAAAAATGTAACAACCCTCAGAAAATGGAATCATTGGATAATTTACATTCTTAGAGCCATTGAGGAAACATCAAAATATACAATTAGCAAGATTGAGGAAATTGACAGGCTGTTTTCAAGAACCACTGTATTAGTTAATGAAAAGTACCCATCAATTAGAAAAGAATTCATTGAGAAACTTTTTGAACAACCTTATGTAAGTCCGAAAAAATTGTTGGATAAGAATATTAAGAGTCTGAATACAGTTAAGAAATACCTTAAACAACTTGAAGAAATGGGTATACTGATTTCTGAAAAGATTGGGAAGGAGATAGTTTACCTGAATATTGACCTATACAACATTTTATCTGAATCGTAAAGAAAGTACTTTGAACAATCGAGCAGACGGCCCCGCCGGCGATGAATGACGGGGTGCGCCTCACAAGCCAGCCGCCAGCCGGCGGATATGGGTCTCATATACAGCGGTTTCCCGCCACATCTCAGTCTGCGGTATTCATTTCATCCACAAAAATCTTAGCTTTGCCATTCAGATAACAAAAACAGCTAAAGGTGATGGAACAGAGCGCTGAACTGGTTCTTAATTTTCAAGCACTTGCGACTTTCGTATTCTACATTTTCCTGATGATCATCATCGGTGTTATAGCGAGCCGTTTTTCATCTGAGGGGATCAGCAACTTTTTTATTGGTGGGCGGAAGATGAGCGGCCTTATTGTGGCGATGTCGGCTGTGGTATCAGGGCGCAGTGCGTGGTTGCTGCTGGGGTTCACCGGGATGGCGTGGACGATGGGTATGCCGGCGATATGGGCAGCGGTGGGGTATATTGCTGTTGAACTGTTTCTCTTTCTCAGCTATGCCGGCAGGTTGCGCCGGTTTTCGGGGAAGTACGACTGCATCACCCTGCCCGACTTTTTCACGGAGCGTTTCAGTGACCCGAAAGGCTACCTGCGCCTGGTGGTGGTAACCATCATACTGATCTTCATGGTGGCATACGTGTCGGCACAGTTTGTGGCGGGGGGCAAGGCTTTTTCTGCCAGCTTCAACCTTGAGTACAACTGGGGGCTGATCATCACCACACTCATTATTCTGATATACGTCATTCTGGGTGGATTTCTTGCTGTGAGCCTGAGCGACACCATCCAGGCGTTCATCATCATCATAGCCCTGCTGGTGCTGCCTGTCAAGTCGATCATTGACCTTGGTGGCTGGCACACCTTCACGGAGATGCTGCGTGCCACCGGCGACGGCGCATTTATGGACCCTCTGGCGCTCAGCGCCGGGGCTATGATCGGGTTCCTGGGCATCGGACTTGGCTCCCCGGGGAACCCCCATATCATAGCCCGCTATATGTCGCTGCGCAAGGAGGGCAGCTTCCGGTTGGTGGCATTGATGGGGACACTGGCGAACATCCTCATGGCAGTTGGAGCACTCTTCATCGGGCTTGCAGGGAGGCTCTACTTCCCTGAGGCGGCAGGACTCCCGGCAGGTGACACAGAGAACCTTTACCCCATACTGGCCTGGCAGCATCTGCACCCCATCTTCTTCGGCATTGTAGTGGCCTCGATCTTCTCCGCCATCATGTCCACAGCCGACTCCCAGCTCCTGGTGGCAGCATCGTCTGTAGTGAGAGATATTTACGAGAAGATGCTAATGAAAGGCCAGCCTGTAACCCAAAAGAGGCTCGTTCTGATGAGCCGTATCGTGATATTTGTCATAGTAGTGATTGCACTGTTACTGGGATGGGTGGCCGGAAAGCTTGTCTTCTGGCTGGTGCTCTTCGCCTGGGCAGGCCTCGGTGCCGCCTTCGGCCCGACAACAATACTCGCCCTCTACTGGAAGAGAACATCCAGAGCAGGTGTCATTGCCGGGATAATAACAGGTGCCGCAACGGTCATTATCTGGGACCGCATTCCTGCCCTTAAAGCAATGATGTATGAACTTGTGCCGGCCTTCATCATGGCCGCTGCAGTCACAATAGTGGTAAGCCTCCTCTACCCCTCTGAGAAAAGAGAGAAGGTGGAAGAGGCTTTCAGGTCATACCGTGATAAAGAGGAGTGCTAAGGAAGCTTCAGTATCCACTTGCTGATATCCTTCATCACCTTTGGTGAAAAAGTCTGTTTGATGACACCATACTCTGACGGGTGGCCTGTCTTGCTCTTCTGAAAAAGATGATTAAGCTTCTTATACTCCTTGGTGGTTACGTTGTTGTTCCCGCCTCTCTTCACAGCAGCTTCTATAGCATTCAGGTTCACCTCTGCCGGCACCTGCAGATCGTTGGCGCCATTTACTGCCAGCACGGGGCATTTAACCTTCTCCAGCTCCTTTGCAGGATTGTGCCTGATGAAATACCGCATCCAGGGCCCTGAATATGCCTCCGCTGTCCGTAAAATAATTTCTGAAGGCTCAGCTCCTTCCACCTGCATCATTTCGGGATTATTCTCCATCACCTGCATTAACTGCGTTGTCAACTCATCCCTGAGTTCATCCTCTTCTTCAATACTGAGAACCAGGTCAAAGATTCCTCTGTTGATCTCACGTGATTTTTTCAGATTCTCTTCTGAAATTCCGCCCACTCTGCCGATGAGCTCTGCCTGCATCAGAAGAAGCTCATCACCGCGGATGCCGGTGCCGGCGAGAAGAACGATGAAAGCAACATCATCAGTGCGATTGGCTACCATAGGAGCAATGATTCCGCCCTCACTGTGCCCTATCAGCCCGATACGTTTCTGATCTACCTCAGGTCTGCTCTTAAGCCATGCAACAGCTGCTTCGGCATCACCGGCAAGGTCGTATGTGGTGGCAGAGCTGAAATCCCCTGTGGATTCTGCCGTGCCACGGTCATCATACCTGAGAACAGCAATTCCTTTTCTCGTAAGATAGTCTGATATCACCAGGAAAGGCTTGTGACCAAGAATCTCCTCGTTACGGTCCTGAGGGCCGCTGCCGGAGATAAGCACAACAGCAGGATACTTCCCCGTACGTTCAGGTACTGTGAATGTGCCCGCCAGTGTTATTCCAGCCTCCTCGTTCGGAAAGGTAATATCTTCAGACAGGTATGGATAGGGCTCCTTCGGATCCTGCTTCTTCCGGATCGTGATCTTAACAACCTCACCACGTTTCAGATCCATCTCTGCTGAAAACCCCGCCTGGTTAAAGGTTCCCCTGATAACGCTGTCCTCAAACTTTCCTTTGTACTCCATCCTAAGGTTGCTGATCGTCAGCTTTATATCAGGATGCTCATAAACAACCTCCGTTACAGGAATACCCGTTGCCCCCTGATCCGGGCTGTCCATCGTGGCGGTATAGCCATCCCCGCTCTTCTCAATATGGAATACCAACTGAAGTTTAGTCCCGCCTGCATCAAGAATTCCAATCCACTGTCCTGTTATCTCCTGGCCATAAAGTGTCACAGCCAGTAACAGTGCTGATAATAATCCGATGATTTTTTTCATTTTCTCTACTTATTAAGTGTTGTTTTAATTTGATCTGATACTGATATTTCTATTCATAATTTTGAATATCAAGGATTCAGTATTTTCAGGTGAATACTGTTCAGCCACAACGTAAGGCCCTCAGCAATCAATAGTACAATTATAAATGAGATCACAGCCTTACTGCCTTTCACGTTACAGGTTACACGATAAGAGTTGTACATCAACGCAATTGCCCATACTATGATCAGTAGTGAGAAGAGCAGGAACAGGGCCACAATTATCCATTGAAACGGTGTAATAATGACCGGCTCACCAATATTCATATACAGATACATTATCTGATTACCGGCCTTTTCCATCAGTGAGGCGACATTGAAAAAGGGGGCGAAAATAAACGGAGCCCGGGCAATAGATTGTGTTCCTATCACATCAATAAATCTGATTGATGACTTTGATACAATAATGCCTGATATATAAAGTAAAACGGATAATACTATCACGTTTACCAGCCCATACAGCAGATAGCTCAGATAGACGGTGTCCGGAGCGCCATATTTGATATCAATGACACCATTGAAATGTGTATTGAAGATATCGGCAAAAAGCGATGTAAGTACAATTATCCAAAGGCCGACAAGCAGGGATTTTGTGCCTGCAATCCTTTCAGCAGGATTGAATATTATTCTTTTCATGATCAGAGTTGATTTGATTCAAGTGTTTTTATTTTGGCGATAATTCCATCGAGTCTGTTTCTGACTGATGGATAGCTGAGCCCCAGATGTCTGGCCATCTCTTTCAGGCTTCCGCTTTGTTTTACAAAGTGCAGAATAAAATCCTGTTCGTCAGAATCCAGCCGTGCAAGAATTGGCAATTCGAATGATCCATTCACATTCGTCCCGCATATATCGCAATTCAAGGTGTTTACCTTGAGTTTTCCTTCGCAGGAGGGACAATTTACCGGTAGTTTAATACTTTTCCCCATGATTGTTTAAAGATTTATGTGCAAAAGTAAGTAGCAGTTTAATATTATCCAAATTTATTTTGATTTTATTTATTTAAATATTGATTTTATTCACTTGAATGACGGTAGCACATAATTCCCTACTTTTGTTAATTGAATCAATAATCATCATGGAAATCATCATCTTTCTGATCACAGGAATTATTATCGGGGCGTTAGCAGGCTGGCTGATCACCAAACTATCGCTGAAGATCACAAGTGTATCAAAGCGTGAGTTGGATCAGGCGGCGGAGCATATTTCCCGGTTGGAGACTGAGAAGGCCGGCCTTATAGCATCAGAGGCAAAATATGCAGCAGATCTTGGAGCGGCAAGGGAGACTCTTTCAGATGTAAGGAGGGATATGGAGACTTTGAAGTCTGAAATTCAAAAGAGGAGTGAAGAGTTCCATGAGAAGAACAAGGAGGCAGAAGGCCTGAAGGCAGAAAACCGCGGGCTGTTACAACGCCTTGACACGCAGAAGAAGGAGATAGAGGAGCTGGGAAAGAGGTTCAACATGGAGTTTGAAAATATAGCATCAAAAATCCTTGAAGAGAAGTCGCACAAGTTCACAGAGAAGAACCGTGAAAACATCGAACACATTCTGAAACCATTGGGTGACAACATCAAGGCTTTCCGTGATAAGGTTGAAGAGGTTTATGACAAAGAGTCTAAGGAGCGCTTTTCACTTGGCCGTGAGGTTCAGAATCTCATTAAGCTTAACCAGCAGGTAAGCCAGGAGGCACAGAACCTCACACATGCACTCAAAGGCAGCTCGAAGGTACAGGGCGACTGGGGCCAGATGATCCTGGAGAACATTCTGGAGCGGTCAGGCCTCAGGAAGGACAGTGAATATTTCATTCAGGAGTTCCTGAAAGATGATGCCGGGAATATTCTGAAGAACGAAGATGGCCGCAGGATGCAGCCGGATGTTATTGTATCCTATCCTGACAACCGAAAGGTGATCATTGACTCAAAGGTGTCACTTACTGCTTATGAAAGATACATGTCCTCTGATGATCCGGTGGAGCAGCAGAAGGCTCTTGCCGACCATCTGAATTCAATAACCCGCCATATAAGTGATCTTAGCGGCAAGCGTTACCAGGACTTCGCCGAAACGCTGGACTTCGTGATGATGTTTGTGCCGAATGAGAATGCCTATCTGCTCGCTATGCAGCATGATTCGCAATTGTGGAACAAAGCATACGAAAAGGGCATCCTGCTTATCAGCCCCACGAACCTCATTGCTGCCCTGAGGCTCATTGCCGATCTCTGGAAGCGGGAGTATCAGAATCAGAATGCAATGGCCATTGCTGAACGGGGAGCCGCACTCTATGACAAGTTTGTCGGATTTGTCGAAAACCTCACTGATGTCGGCACACATATAGACAGAACAAAAAAGAGTTACGATACCGCCTTCGGGCAGCTGAAAGAGGGCCGGGGCAACCTCATCTCCCAGGCCGAAAAGCTGAGAGAGCTGGGTGTCAAAACAAAGAAGAACCTACCCTCTGCTCTCTCATCAGGAGATGAATGAAACCGTAAAACGCTGAGAACAGGACGATGGACAAATCCACCATTCCATATGATATTCAGCATAAATTCTTCTCCGATTGCAGGAAAGCCTACAGTGCATGCGCCGGGAAACAGGAGCACAAGCTATATCTCAAACTCTTCGAAACAAATGTTGAAATCTGCCTGCCGGCAAAAAGCCATATTTCCCAACTGCTGAAAGTCTCCGGCAAGGGCAGTATCCCGGATACTGACTTCAGCATATTCATTGCTGACAGCGGCTGTGAAGGTTTTGATATGCCGGAATCCCCCTTCGACAGATACAGTTTCACCCGGAGAGGGGATATCTCCGGCTCGGAAGAGAGTGCAATAAAGCCAATATTTTTCCATAAATATTCGTCAGTCTGTTCGGTCAATCAGGATGAGAAATCTGCTTTCATCCTGATCAGAGAGCCCTCTTTGCTGATACCGGAAGGGCTGTCACATATGCTCATTTCCGTTATAGCCATACTGCTAAAAAGTAGTGGTATTCTCTTTCTGCCTGTTAGATGCATCAGGAGCGATAACACCTATGTGCTTCTGGCTGAACCAGACAATACGTTGCAGAATATCAGTGCTGTACCTCCGCAAAAAATCACCCCGGAGCCTGTTGCGAACTGGGCTGCAATAAGAATCTACCCTGACCTGAAGATGATGGCAGTTCCATTTCCCGGCAACAAACATGACAAAATAACTTTCGAACCCTTTGTCACAGGTTCCATGCGCTTTTCAAATGATAACAGGTCGGCAAAGAAAGATATCTCTGAATTGATAACGATCAGGCATTTCAGCACCCTGACCTTTCAAACCCATTCCCTTCTCCCCTTTTCAGGTGTCTGCCAGATGGAGATGATTGAGAACCTTTCCATGCAGTTGACGGCAAATAGATCTTCCGGCTTCGCCATGCCTCCACCAGGGATTCTGTTACCGTCTCTTTCAGCAATAATACCAGCGTTTAATGCTGCAAAATTCCTTCATGAAACTGTTCAAAGCATAGCATCCCTCAACTACCCAAATACAGAGGTGATCATCGTTGACGATGGATCGACAGATGAGACACGAATGCTGATTCCGGATCTGCCTGTGAAGTGCCGTTACCTTTACCAGCCAAACAGGGGAGCCTCAGCTGCCCGTAACTATGGGTTCAAAGCTTCAACCGGAGAAGTAGTTCTTTTCCTTGATGCTGACGACCTGGTCAATGTGCCTGCATTCTACTCACTCCTCGATCATCTCATGTCTAACCCGGATGCCATTGCAGTGACAGGCTTTGTACAGAAATTCATGGATAAAGGAGACGGAAGCCGAATCTTCACCGGGAGCCCGGCAGAATCCTACCCCTGGTATATCGGAGCCGCTCTCTTCAGAAGAGATGCGATTGAAAAAAACGGCCCTTTTGATGAGGAGTTGCGATTCAGCGAAGATACCGACTGGTTCATACGTGCCAGGGAGAAAAATCTGGTGGTTCTGAGGTCACCGGAAATAAGCCTTTTCGTCAGGAGGCATGATAAAAACCTTACGAAGGATACAAGCCTGGAAGACCTTCAGATTCTGACAATGCTGAAAAAAAAGATTGCCAGGAGAAGCTAGGCCTTTTCAAGCAGCAGAAACATGTCAACACCATGCTGCTTCTGCAGAGCAGGTGCAGAGTTTACATAGTCGTCGATATCTGGCTTCTGAAGCATGTCGCGATCCTCTCTGGAAACATGGAAAACCCTGAAATCAACAGTTTTCAGTCCAATAGCTGCAAGGTCTGAGATAAGCCTGTCGGCATTGAAGTAGTGTACCGGTAACTTACTGCGTCCGTTAACAAGGGTATCGAACTCCTCCCTGCTTATGGAATCCATTACTGGTGTACCATTATCCATGTAGTTGCTCCCATATCTGTCATTATCATCCGTCGAATGGCAGGTTGTAAGGGCAATCACACCATTATCAGAAAGGTGGTTCCGCAGATTTTCCATCAACGGGAAAACTGTGCCTGTGTGAATATGCTGGATCACATGTGAACAGAAGATAAGGTCAAAGCGCTCCTCGCTCCTGAATTCCTCGGCAGAGATATTTATCAGTTCCGATTTTTCTTTTATGCCATACTCTGCCGACATCTTCATGGAGTCAGAGAAACGGTTGACATCAGGTTCAATGGCAGTTATGCTTTTAAAATGCTTCCTGAAAACCCAGAGCAACCGGCCTCTGCCACAACCGGCATCCAGATAGTTGCTGAAACAGAACCCCGGCTTGTTATTGACATAATAGAAAATACGGTTAATGATCACCCTCTCGCTCTCTTTCCAATAAGGATCATTCTTCTCAAATTTATCAAGAAACTTTATCGTCAGAATATCATCAAAATCAGGATAGTGATATTGTTGCATGTATAATATTTAGATTGATGCTGCAAAACTACCTCTTTTATCCTGATTCAGAGAGATAATTGTTAATTTTGGCCCGGTTATTCTCTTAATGATTATTACAGATCTTTAGAAATGAGCGGTAAAAAATATAAACCCAACTCTCAGGAGATCATCTATCAGCTAATTGATGGTGAATATATACTGCTGAACCTTTCGAATGGCAACTACTTCAGCCTCGACAATCTGGGTGTGCTCGTATGGGAGTGTGTGACTAACTCTGTTCCTGCAGAAGCATTAATATCGGTGATTGCTGAAAGTCTTCCCGATACGAGTGACAAAATAACGGAGTCTGTCAGTACTGTTTTTGATTCTCTCTTAAATGAGGGGTTATCAATTCCTGCTGATGATGAGACTAATTACCCGTCAGGTTTTATTGCTGAAGTAAGGAGCAGGATCAGCAATGGTGAGTTTTCCTTACAACCGGCAAAGCTTCATGCTTACAAGAACATTCAGGAGAAATATGCTCATCCGTGCGGAGTTAAGGAGATTTAGATATGGGAGAATTACACAGATCGATTAAAAGTGAGGAGGATCAGGAGCAGTACTTTGAGAGTGTTTACGAAAGGTACAGGATAGCTGAGGAGTCATCTGGTGAGGAGTTGCATTACTTTATGATAGCCGGGTTCAGGGTATGCCTGCGATTTGCGGGCAGTCACATGGTTGAGATCATGACACCTGCACTTAATCACCTTAGGGTGGATGCATTTGACAATCCTGATCTCACATTATGTGTTTGGGACAGTGAATCCACCGGTGTAGAGATGGTGCCACACCCTGTAGGCATAGAGGACTTCACCGACAGGGGTGATATATGGGGGTTTTACAGTTCAAGGTTCAAGACTGCATTTCACTGGAGCGATTTCTCGGTAAACGTAATGGACCTCCAGCGAGGGATCGGGATTTTCATGGTTGAGACCACAGGCAGATTTCCTTACTGGGTCTACTCTTCGCCGTTACGGACGCTGTTTCACTGGTGGATGGAGTCGAAAGGCCTTCAGCTTGTACATGCGGCAGCTATCGGCACCAATGAAGGAGCAGTGCTGGTGACGGGCAAAGGGGGAAGAGGCAAGTCAACCACTGCCATAACCTGCCTTACAGACGGGATGTATTACCTTTCCGATGATTATATCATTGTTGGCATCCAACCCGAACCTGCTGTCTTTTCTCTTTATAACACGGCAAAGATCAATGCTGAAGATCTGGAACGGTTTCCTGAACTGGCAGAGTTATGTATCAATCCTGAGAAGTTGTCTCATGAGAAGGCGGTGATGTATATGTATCCTCATTTCAGGGAGAGGTTATTGCAGACACTGCCTCTGAAGGCAATTATGCTTCCGGATGTCCACAACGGCAACGGGACCAGCCTGGTACCTGTTGATTTCTGGACACTGCAGAGGGCTATGGGCTTCTCTACGATGTCACAACTGCCAAACGTGGGCAGACATACCCACAGATACCTGACTGAACTTATCAAACAACTGCCGGCATTCACATTAAAGCCGGGCAGTGAGCTGCACAGGATACCTGAACTGCTTCGTGACTACCTGTCTGACCCTGACAGATACACCAGCATCGACACTTCCAGGAGAGATGAAGTCACAACCGGATTGCCACTGGTAAGCGTTGTCATTCCTGTGTACAATGGAGAGAAGTTCATCAGGGAAGCCATTGAGAGCATCCTTGCCCAGGATTACCCGGCACTGGAGATCCTCATCATCAACGACGGCTCCACTGATGATACGGATGGGGTTGTGAAGAGAGCTGAGAAGGAGCTGGGCGTTGACCTGCGCTACTTCTGGTATGGCAACGATGGGCCTGCCTTTGCGCGCAACCGCGGAATCAGGGATGCATCGGGTGACTTCATCGCATTCCTTGATGCCGATGACCTTTTCCCGGAAGGAAACCTCAGGTTCCTCGTTGATTATATGATGAAAAACCCTGCTGTGGATGTTGTTAGAGGGAATGCACAGATGTTGCAGCTGGATGAGAAAAGCGGTAGTTTTGAACCCTACGGGGATCCCCGTGAGTCATACCCGGCATATATTGGCGCCGCTCTTTACCGCAAAGAGGTTTTCAGGCAGGTTGGACTATTTGACGCCACGATGAAGTATGCAGAGGATTCCGACTGGTACATGCGTGCCACTGAGATGAAGATCAACATGCAGTGGCTCGACAGAGTGACGCTGCATGTGCGCCGCCACGGAGACAATATGACCGAAGGCAAAAGCCTCGTGGAACTGAACACACTTGTTGTCTTCAAGAAGGCTCTCGACAGGATGCGCCGGGGAGAGTGCGAATATTAGGAAATTATCGTGTTGAAGCCTGCTCTGCGCAACATCCGCTTGTAGGGATTAAGCTGCGCCGGCTTCAGTGATGAGGTGTTTCCCATGGTATTGTGAAATCCCATGCGCAGGTATTTTTCAGAAGCAGTCTTCCTGAACGGTATGAGTTGAACCTGTTCAATACCTTTCGGTAGGGTTTTGAGCGTTGAGATGATCTCTTCAAAGTCACCTCTACTCTTGTTGAAACCCGGAATGACTGGTATCCTTAGCCAAACAAGTGCCCCTGAGTTCAGCAGGAACTCAAGATTTTCAAGGATTTTCACTGAGGATACAGATGTATATTCAAGATGCTTCTCCCTTACGGTGTGTTTCAGGTCGAAAAGGAACAGGTCTGTGTATGGCATAGCAGCCTCAAACAGCTCCCGTTCGGCATATCCGCTGGTGTCAATGGCTGTATGAAGACCTTCAGCATGACATCTTTCAAGCATTTGCATCAGGAACTCATGCTGCAGCATTGGCTCACCACCCGAGAAAGTTACACCTCCGCTGCTCTGCTGCATCACAACCTTCTCTGAAAGAATCGCCTCCGCAAGATCATCAACCGTATACTCCCTGCCCACAGTCTCCCTTACTAGAGTAATATTCCCCTCCACATCACATATCTCCCTGTCAAAATGATCCAATCCTGGGTTACGGCCTTCGGGGTTGTAACACCAAACACATCTCAACGGGCATCCCTTCAAAAAGATGGTTGTCCTTACACCCGGGCCGTCATTCATCGTGAACCGCCGGATGTCGAATACTGTTCCTGTAATGCTTTCCATAAGATATTGCTAACTGATTAACATCTTAGTGCAACGAAAGTTCATGGGAGCAGGAAAGTTTATAAGGCACTTAGAGCACTCAGGTGCACTTAGAGTTAATCATGTAATCCGGCGAATAATTCTGTAACCAGTGGCACTAATTGGTTTGTAATGCTAACGGTTTCAAAATTAATTAATAACCCTTTAGGTTTACCAGTCAACCTCAAATATGACAGCAATTGAGCCTTATAAACCGGGATAATTACATCAACTTGAAAAATCTTTTTGTCATATTCCTAAGTGAATCCTAGTTTTCAGTGCCTCAGTTGTAAAACAACCTCCTGCTGTATAATCATTATTAATGGTAAATATGCACAGCTTCTGAAAAACGGACAAAAAATCTCTCATTCTTTCATTCGGAAAAAGAAAACCTACCAGTAGAAGTGCTTTGTTGCGTTTAACGGATGAAATGTCTAAAATGCACAAATGCCACCAGGCATTACTCCGCCAACCAGAACCCTTAATTGAGCTCAAATGACGTTTTGCCGATCTCCTGGTCTTCGAAGAAGATGGAGATGTTGTAAACGCCCATCATTGCAGACCCTTCCGGGTTGATATCCCAGTTGAGGCATACCGGAAGGGGCCTGTTCTGGTAGTTGACAGTTTGCTTCATGGTGAACAGCAGCGGCTCGCCCTGGTAGTCGAACATATATGCGTTACCTGTGCCAGTTGAGAGAATCCTGTTGTCAGGCCCTGCAATCCTGATATAAACTGTTCGTTCGCCCGGAGGGATCACGAGGTTCTCACCTATTGTAAAACAGACCTTGATCCTGTCGGTACGTCGTGCCCTGTCAGTTGCGCTCTCCCGTGATGTGCCGCGGGTGCGGTAACCTCCAGACGAAATGTTATAGGCACGTATCTTTTCTCCCAGGACAGCTTTACGCTTGAACTCCTCCTTCTCCTCCGTCAGAACGATATTCTTCTCCCGCTCACTCTCCACACGGTACTTCAACTCCAGATTCTTGTCAGTAAGTTCCATGTTTATATATAACAGCGAATCGAGTCTCCGTTCATAATCCATCTTCAGACTGCGCAGATTCTCAAGCTCCCTGATGACACGGTCCTTTGCAGTGTTGGAGGCTATAAGCTGGTTAATGCGTGCAATATTATCCTGGATGATGCTGTCCTTACCTCTTAGCTGGAGATTCAGGTTGCCGTAAGCCCGCTTGATACTCTCAAATTCAAATGTCAGGGAATCAAGCTCACGTTGATGGCTGACAGACTCCTTGACCCTTAACTCTACTACCTTCTGTACATTGCTGCGGCTGCTCAGATAAAGGAATACCATTACCAGCAGCGCTAACATGAACAGCAGCGCCAGAACTAACCATATTGAACCTCTTTTCTTTGCAGGTTGATCCATATCTTAATTTCTTTACTTTCTTATTCCAAAAGATGATTTTCCAGCTAAAAAGTACAGGCTCCACAATTATTATCAATCTGATTGCCCCGTAAGTTTTATGCATCTGCAATCGGGGGGCAAAATTAGAAAAGTTTTGCCACATCCGGCACTTCAGTAAAAAACAAAAGGAATTACGATTTTTTTTCCGAAATATTGTTGCTCATGCATATATAGAGCTGAGTCATTTTCTGAATAAGGAGAATATCAACAAAACAAATAAAAACACTAATGGTAGAAAAATCAAGAGTAAAGCGACAGTTATTCAGGAGACCCGGAGTTATGATTGAATGGGGGTTGCCTCTGCTGGAGTTGTTTTTCCCAAGAATCTGTGCGTCGTGCAGTAAAAGCCTCTTTCTTCATGAGAAGGTAATCTGCACCCCTTGCAGGCTTCATCTGCCCGAAACGGGGTATTATGCAGTTCCTGACAACAAGGTGGCTTCTATATTCTGGGGGCGTGTATGGTTTGAGCATTGCTCCTCATTTCTGATTTACCGCAAGGGTAACAGCGTGCAGAAGCTGATACATCAGCTTAAATATAAAGGGAGGCAGGAAATTGGTGAATATCTGGGTGGCATTTACGGGAAAAAACTTGCTGCATCAGGAGTTCTTACCAACATTGACGGTATTGTGCCTGTCCCGCTGCATAAAAAGAAGGAGCGTATGCGTGGTTACAATCAGAGCCTTTCTATAGCCAGGGGCCTGGCAGCCGAACTGTCGAAACCTGTGTGGAACAAGGTTGTCATAAGAAGCACCTTCAATGAGAGCCAGACAAAAAAGGACAGGTTCAGCCGGTGGGAAAATGCAAAAGACCGCTTCTTACTCTGCGAAGGGAATGATATCTCCGGAAAACATATCCTGCTTGTTGATGATGTGATAACTACAGGAAGCACCATTGAAGCCCTTGCAACTGCTTTCGGCAGTGCCGACAATGTTAAGCTGAGTGTTGTCAGCATAGGCAGTGCTTATTGATGAAGTTATGTTTAACTGGTTTTTTCAATTAATCCGGATGAAAAGTTAATTTTGCAGAAAACTAATTTTCATCAAAATGAAAAGAGAATCTGTTTACCTGAATTTCACATTTCTGGTGATCATCATAACTTTGATTTCGGGTTGTACCAGCAAGAAGGACAGGGTAAGGGAGTATGTAGAGGCGATAAACTACGAGCATCAGCTTGTGGTAAACCGGCTTGATGCTCTTGAGAGGGCTCTTGAGTCGTACATTCCGGACATTATGGACAGGACATACATCCAGGTTCGTGAGCAGCTCGACAGTTCTGAGGCTGTGATCAGGTCACTGAAGCCTGTGAACAAAGATTCTGACCTGCGGGATGATGCTTTACTATTGTTTGACACATACAGGCTCCTTCTGGAGAATGAGTACAGCGAGATCATCGAGCGTCAGAAGAAACCAGCGGGCACTTTCACTGTTGCTGATGAGTTTCTTGTAAACAACCTGGGGGTGTTCGTAGCTAACAACAGGATCAAGGCAAAAGCTAAGTATGAAAGGGAAGCTGCAGCGGTTCTTGAAAAGTACAATATACCGTTCAAGCCTGTTGTAGAGGAGCTTTCTGACTCTAATTCCGCCAGAATGAAGGATTCAGAAGTACCAAAACTGTAAAGATCTCAAGCCTGCCGATAAGCATGAGGAAAGACAACACCCATTTCCCTGCAACCGGAATATGTGTATAGTTCTCTACCGGCCCTACTGAACCTATTCCGGGGCCGATATTTCCAAGTGAGGCTACTACGGCTCCGATGGCTGACTGGAAGTCGAGCCCCATGAAGCTCATCATCATTGTGCCGCCCAGGAATGAGGCGATATAGAAGAAGAAGAATGCCAGGATTTTGGAAATCACCTCCTGTGGTACCGCTTTGGAGTCATATCTCACAGGGATGTATGCTCTTGGGTGTATCAGCCTTTTAAGTTCGATAAGGCTGCTCTTTATAAGCAGCAGTGTCCTGATAGCTTTAATGCCCCCACCTGTTGAACCTGCACTTCCGCCTGTAAACATCAGCAGAAAGATCAAAAACCAGATGAAGGGTTTCCAGGTAAGATAGTCGGATGTGATAAACCCTGTAGTCGTTACAATTGAAACTACCTGAAACAGGCCGTCACGGAAAGCTTTTTCAGGGGAGAGGTTGTGAAAGGCGATCAAGAGCCCTCCAATGATTACTCCCGCAATGAGAAGCATAAGAAGATAATACCTGAACTCTTCGTTTCTGAAAACTTTGGAGAACTGCCTGTGCAGGAAGAGATAGTGCAGTGTAAAATTGGTTCCTGCCAGTATCATAAATGCAATAATAACATACTGGATGTAGGGGGAGAAACCGGCGATGCTGTCATTTTTTGTCGAGAAGCCGCCGGTAGCCATTGTGCTGAACGAGTGGCACAGGGAGTCGAAGAAACTCATGCCGCCAAAAAGC
>OBJA01000803.1_pt1 | contig 25333 bp, 23 predicted proteins | sample 1519751 | NCBI WGS metagenome assembly OBJA01 (sample SAMEA3881238, study PRJEB22517) | soil metagenome | biome: lake sediment; feature: soda lake sediment; material: sediment, water from around vicinity | place: India | collected 2013-12-23 | depth 3 m
ATTAATAGAATACATCACGCGATTCCTAAATCGTGCAAACTTTCGAATACCATTTTATGACTGATGATGTTTGTATAATAAAAATCAGTGATTGCACTCAAATAAAGTTTGATATTTGATCCTATCACCTTGAATTCAGTAACATCAGTCAACCATTTATCATTCGGATTATCAGCTTTAAACTCGCGATTCAAGACGTTTTCTGCAGTTACTTCGGGTCTCACTTTAATATATCCTTTGCCTTTCTTCTAATGACTGAAGAAATACCCATCATCTTCATCTGTTTTCGTATTCGTTTCTTATTATAGTTGGATTGATTTCGCTTATTAATCCATAACGTCATACGGCGGTATCCTAAAATATCCTTAAACTCATTATGGTATTTTATGATGATTTGAGACAATTCATGATTAAGTTTTTCTTCATCTATCTCTTTGCGGTTTAACCACTTATAATAGCTGCTACGCTCATTCAAAAGAATCTCACACAACACTAAAACAGGATATTTCTTAGCCTCATGAAGCTCTTTTATCGTTTTGTATTTGGCTTCTTGCCGAACCTTGTTAAAATATTTTTCCTTTCGATCTCCTGGAATTTTTTTATGACCTCAGCCTCTATCTCCAGACGTTCATTCTTTCGTCTTAGAAGTTCGACTTCACGCGTCAGTTTCTCTATCTCTGTTAAATTCTCGATTGGTTTTCTCATGCCACGATTATCTCTTAAGCCTTCTTCACCATTCGCTTTGTATTTTTTACCCAATTATATACTTGTGCATAAGATGTTTCAAATTTCTCTGCTGCTAGTTTATAAGCATTGCCGTGTTCTATCGTCCATTTGATGATTTCTTGTTTTTCTTCAAAATCTACTTTTCTTGTTTTCGCCATATAGACATACCCCTTTGATCATACGCTTTGATCTCGTTATGTCTATTATACTTCTTAACCCAGTTTATAACTACTTGATGTGAAGGTATTTGATATTTTGATGCGATGTCTTGATATGATCCTTCACCGTTCAAATATGCATGGATTACCTCGTGTTTAAGGGATTGACTATATGTATTATTTCTTGGCTTATTATCGAATGCGGATGCTCCTATCGATTTATAATTTCTTATCCGTTGATCTATCGATTTAAAACTACACCTAAGTTCAATTGCTAACTCACTCATTGATTTAAGTCCATCTTGAAATTGCTTGATTGCCAATAATTTAATCTCTTTACTATATTTTTGTTTTCTTCCCATAAAAGAAAAAATCCCCTTTCTATAAACATCTACAAACTTTAATTATTTGTAGTGTCTACTTTAAGGGGAGCATATCACTTTTGAGTCCAGTGCTTTTTATTACACATCTATTTTCTACTAAGCAAATTATTTCTTTGACTTTTCTTCTTTTGTTTCTTGTTCAGGCTCAACATGTTCTTGTTTAACATCACCTAAGTATTTCGGCAACTCCATACCAGCCATATCGAACAAATCTTTCATTGGAGGAATGGATTTAAACAAATTTTGAGCGAAATTAGCAGTTGATGTCGAACCATCTTTATTATTTCCAGAATCCCAAACAGTAATCTTATCAAATTTGATATTCTTAATGGCTTCAACTTGGATTTGAACAAGTTTTTCAAGTTTGTCTGCAATTAGCAATTTAACTGCAGCATCTGGATTTGCACCTGCAGATTCAACAATCGCTTTGAAACCTTCAGCTTGTTTAGATAAAATTTCAAAACTACCACGTGCTTCAGCTTCTAACTTAGCATAAATCGCATCTGCTTCACCTTTAGCTCTTCTTCGCGTTTCTTCCGCTGTAGCCTCAGCTTCGATGACTTTCTTTTGTTTTTCAATTTCAGATTTAACAATTACGTCCGCTTCTAAAGAAGCTTTTTCTCTTTCAGCACGTGCAATTTCAGCTGTTTTTTCAGCAACATATGATTCTTCCAATGCTTTAGCTGCTGCAATTTTTTCAGCTGCTGTTGCGCGTCTTAAAGCTTCGGCTTCAATTTCGCGACGTGATGCATTAGATTTAGAAATATCTCCTAATGAAATGTTTTCACCTTCGACAGCAGTGGCATTTGCAGTTGCTACACTGACTCTTTGATCTCTTAATGCTTCAGCCTCACCAATCGAACCATCTCTATTTTTTTCAGCAACGGTCTTTTTAGCATCATTAATGGCTTTAGCTGCTGCTTCTTTACCTAGTGCTTCGATATAGCCTGATTCGTCATTGATATCTGTAACGTTTACGTTAATAAGTCTTAAACCAATTTTCTTTAATTCAGTTTCGACGTTATCAGAAACAGCAACTAAGAATTTATCACGGTTTGTATTGATTTCTTCAATATCCATCGTAGCAATAACTAAACGCAATTGACCAAAAATAATATCTTTAGCAAGCTCTTGAATTTCAACAAGTTTTAAGCCTAACAAACGTTCAGCAGCATTTTGCATAACCGCCGCTTCAGTTGATATACCTACAGTAAATCGTGAAGGTACATCAATACGAATATTTTGTCTTGAGAGTGCCTTAGTTAAATCAACGCTAATGGATAGCGGTGTTAAATCAAGAAATTGATAAGCTTGTATAAATGGCCAAACAAATTTCGCGCCACCATGAATACACGTTGCTGATTTATTTGTCCCATCAAGATTGTTGCCTACTTTACCATAAATGACTAATATTTTATCTGAAGGGCATTTTTTGATTCTCGAGACAATAAAGATGAGAATTGAAAATAAAATGATAACAATTGTAATAATAGGTCCAATAATTTGACCAAATGTAATACCTAATGTGAACATGTTTGTTTCTCCTTTATGTTATGTTTTTTTTACAATAACTGTTGTTGAATCTTCAAGTCCAACAATTTCAACTTGCGTTTTTGGCAAAAGTTCTTCTAGATCGTTCGTGATTGCATCAATTTCAGCGAATCTGCCTTGAACAACCATCGTTATTTTTCCTCTACCTTTTTTTTCTTTTGGAATGTTGATATAAACAGTTCCCGTTTTTCCGATTGCGTTTTCGTAATTGATATTGCCTGATGATTCTAACTTCATCATAGCTCTAAATGCAAGCGCTTGTAAAAAAGCACCGATAAATCCGATGATTGCAGCAATTACTAATACAATAGCTATATGCAATACACCATATAACAGATATGCTGTCCATGCGCTTAATGATAAGAAGACCAAAATGCCTTTAATCGTGAAGATTTTTAAACCTGCAATGCCAGATAGTGGTTCATCATTTAACAAACTCAAATCACCATCCAATGCATCTCCTCCATCAAAATCAGCATCATCAATCCCTATAATCATTAAAATTAAAAAGATTAACATAATACCTGTAGATGTTACAGCGACAACAAACATTACTTGTTGAAATGTCGATAACGCATCCCACCACATATCATTACCCCTTTTCGTGATTTGAGACTATTTTATCATATAATCGATGAATTGAGTATGAAAATCAGTATTATTGATACTGATTAAACTGTTAAATTTTTCGTGTTTTAATTTGATAATATAATCATTTTATATTTATAATCAACATATTGATGATGAATATGCGTTATCCCATGTTCAGCAATGAAGTTGTTTTGGAAAATCATATATCAAGATAAGAGTCATTTGATCCTTATACTTGAAATAGATATGCCCAATGTTAATTTTTTATTTTTTTTCAATGATAGTGTTGACAAAATTTTAATTATAAGTTAATATATAACAGATGTTACACATGAATGGAGATGAACGTATGCCTTTTAAGTCAAAGTTTTCAAAAGAAGACATTATTAACGCAGCATTTGAAATTGCTGAAGAACAAGGTCTTCAAGCAATAACAGCTAGAACTGTTGCTAAAAAAATTAACGGATCTGTTGCGCCTATCTATTTTAATTTTGAAAACATAGATGAATTAATTCGAGCTGTTGTGATGAAAGTTTTTTCTATCACACAAAAAATCATGAATGCACAAAGTTCTAATAGTATCTATGAAAATATGGGAAGAGCAGGTTTTGAATTTGCTAATCGATACCCTGTTTTCTTTAGAGATCTTGTTTTACAACCAAACCCATATATAAAATCTTATGAACAAACAGAAGATGCTATGCTACAAAGTTTGGATCATGACCCTAAAACAAGTACGCTATCAATAATTGAAAGAAAGCATCTAATCTTAAAAATGAAAGCATTACAAATTGGGTTTCAGACTTTGATTGCTAATGATCAAATTCCCTCATGGATTACAAAAGATGAGGTAGAAGAATTATTTATAAATCTTGGATATCAAATACTTGATCTTCAATTTCATAACGGAGGAAAAAATGAAAAAAATAAATGAAATAAATTTTCAACAAATCACAGAAAGTATTTTAAAACCAAACGTAGTTAGAGGTGCAATCTTTAATGTATATTCAGACGAATATCAATATAGTTCTCTAACTGGAGCAGGAAATCTAAAAGAAAATGACTATTATTTTGTAGCAAGTGTTACAAAATTGTATGTTACAGCACTCATTCTTATCTTAAGAAATGAAGGTAAACTTTCTTTAGATGATCCCATTATCAACTTCTTTAATGAAAATGAGTTAAGTGGTTTACATGTCTATAAAGGAATTGAGTACACGAAACATATTAGTATTCGTCATCTGTTGAGTAATCAAAGCGGTATTAGGGACTATTTTTTCTATGAAGATAAAGGCAGTCATGTCATCGAATATTTAAACAAACACGATCCAGCATGGACTTTCGATAGGGTCTTAAAACGTGTAAAAACACTAAGTCCACGCTTTAAACCGGGTCAAGTGAAGAAAGTCAACTATTCAGACACAAACTTTCGCTTCCTTGGTGAAATTATAGAGCGGATTACCAAACTATCTATCCAAGATGCATGTGATATATATTTGTTTAAACCGATAAACTTAAAAAACACTTTCATGTACCAAGTTGATACAAAACTTCCAATTTCTCCAATGTATCATAAACACACGATTGTTAATGCACCTAGATATATGGCATCAGTAGGAGCTGAAGGCGGTCTTGTATCTAAAGCAGATGAAGTCATGATATTTTTAAGAGCATTTTTTAATGGCACATATTTTCCCAAATCAAATTTAGATGAACTTAAAACGAACTACAGAATGATACTTATACCAGGACAGTTTTACTTTGGAACTGGTATAGAAAAACTATGGGTTCCTAGGTTCATGTCAATAAAAAAGCCAATAAAAGATATTATCGGTTTTTGGGGGCAAAGTGGAGCGTTTGCGTTTTATCATGAGGAAACGAAACTTTATTTTACAGGTACAATCAATCAAGCAAGTGGTTTTGGTCACGGAAGACCATTTGGAGCAATGCTAAAAGTCATCAAAGCATACAGAAAACTTACAAAAGGAGCATAACATGCATCAATCATTAAAGACAGAAAGATTAATATTGAAAAATATAGACTTTGAAGATACAGAATTTATATATCAACAATTTACAAATGATTTTATTAATAAGTATTTATTCGATGCAGAGCCTTTCACAAGTATCGACGAAGCTAAAGATTTAATTAATTTTTACACATATAATCCTTCAGATATGAATCATCGCTATATTTTACTAAATGATTCTTTAGAAAAAATGGGAACACTAGGATTTCATAATTATCAAAAAGAAAACCATACCATAGATATCGGATACGATTTAAGAGAAGAGTATAATAACAAAGGATACATGAGAGAAGCGTTAAATGAACTTATTAATTATTTAGAAAACGATTTGAAAATACATGCGATTCATGCATGTATCTACAAAGAGAATTCACGATCGATTTCCTTAGTTGAGTCACTAGGTTTTACATTGGACGGTACTAAAAATGAATGGTTTAGAAATGAAGCCTATGAACACTTCATTTATAAAAGAATCAACAAAAACACATAAAAAAATGATGTTAATGGATTGAAATGGTATAGATAAATAAAAACATCAAATACCTTCGCATTAAATACGTATTTTATGATAAAATGGAAAAATAACAAAACAAGAGGTGCATATGAAAAAAGCTTTTGCTCTATGGGGGATTCTATCCTCTATTCTATTTACCATGTTGACATTAATCAGTAGTATATTAAACTTAGTTTTAGGACATACAACAGATACACACGCACACATACTTATGCGTGGTGGCTTTGTCACAATTGGTGTAACAACCGTTGTGTTATATTTATACTTCCCACTAAAAACACGAATATTAAGATATATCTTACCTTATGTGTTTTCTACGGGTTTAGTTTTCTTACTTATCTTTTTAATTGGGTTTGCAACTGAATTACATCCGGATGCATATCGTGATGGATTTTTTAATTATACATTTGTTGCTATACCCATTATGATTACTTTGTTCATATATGATACGATTAAACTCAAGCAAAATAAAAAGAGTAAATCATGAATCAATTCATCATTATTTATTTTATAAACATATGATACAATGGTTATAAAGACAATTAAATCAAAAAAGTGCTCCATGTAAAACAGCAGATGGTTTTATTTGAGAGCACTTTTCATTTAATTCCTTGCCTTAGTTCAGCGATACTGTTTTGTCTATTTATGGGTACAGAATTATAAAACTCACATAAAGGGGTATGGTTTATGAAAAATTTATTCAAAAAATCATGGTTTACTGGAGCTCTACTCATTGGTTTATTACTCATTGTATTTTTGATGAATTTATGGATTATGTCATTAAAATTAACATCCATTTATGAAGATGATACGTTTTGGTCGTTAGCAAATAAACTATCCGAAGGTCGTTACGCATATGTTTTTGCTTTTATATTTACCATCGCATTTTATGGTTCAATCATACCAATACTCTTATCTATTTTTAGTTTTTTCAAAAAGAGAAACTGGGGATTTATAACAGCAGTCATCTATTTTTTAGGCTTTAACACAGGACTTATTGTGTTTCAATCGCGTTTTAATTTTTTATCGACTTTTGCGATTGTTCTAATTGTTATCAATTTTGTGTTTATTTTAGGTATGTTTGCTCTACTTATCTTTAGAAACATCGCGCTTAATTTAACAAAAGATATTGAAAAAGATGAACGAGAAATTAAACTAAGTGCTACAAAAATTCCTTTAAGTGTCCTTATTATAGATATTGTTTCAGTTATAATTTTTCTATCAACGTTTTTTATACCTTTGTATACATTCAATAGACAAGCATCTACTTATTATGCAATCATTAGTAATGTTTTATTTTCTGGAGACGATAATTTTGAAGTTATTATCTACTTCTTTGTAAATTTCGTCATTTTTTTATCAATTTTGCTTTATTTAGCGAAGTGTTTATCATATTATTTCTTTGATAAAAAAGAATTCATTAAGAAATCAAAAACTTTAGTTACCTTCATATTTGTTGCAACAATCGTTTTTTTCATTACTGGATTATCATTAAACATGTATTACACACTAGATGGTAAGGATACAAATACAACTTCATATATTCCAATGTTTTTAATGGTAGTTATCATTTTTGTTTTTGCAATTTTTAAAGGTAAATACAATACTTATTATGAAATTGAACATTCTAACTTTAAAATAAAATATCCTAAAATAGAACCATTGATATACGTGATTGTTTTAGCAGCTGTTTCATTGCTTATGTTACTACTATCAATTATAAAAATCGAGATTTCATATGATACATATACAAATAATGTTGACTTAACGGGTATTGTTATCTTAACTGATTATGATATTTTGGATCCTGGGTATCGCATGTTAGCATTTTTACTTATTGTCATGTTGATATCTGTTGGTGTAACGCTTGTTATAGCAGTAGCAAGTTATTTGTCAAAACACAAACAATTTAGCTCAATCATTAAATTAGCAACGATTACCAATGTTTTCTTTGTATTTATTATTGCCGTATCAGGATATTACTTTCAAATCGCTAAAGAAATCAATCAAGCAGTTATTATAGAAATTTTTAATAGTTATGGCTTTGGCCTACCCGATTTTCTTGATTATGATTATAAGATCAGCACAGATGCTATTTATGCATTAATCGCATCGGTTGCAGTATTGGTCCTTATGTTTATTAGAAAAGCATTTGATCGTGACGATATGAGTTTAGTAGAAGCTAATTTTACACCAACTAACCCAATTGAAGAGCCAGATAACAGTTTTGAACCAACGACTAAGACTTTAGATAATGAGATTGAAGAATCAAATCAACCATTCGATCCATGTCCTTCATTCACCAATTTAGATTCGAAAGTTGAGTTGTTCCAACAAGATTTAGAAAATCGCAAATCCTATAAAGTAAATGAAACATCATTAAACGATCTTGTTAATTTTGTTGTAGAATATGCTAGAAACTCAAGATTACATCTATCATACACACCAGAAGATATTGCGACATTTGTTGCAGGTCTTGGAGCTAGTAGACTATCAATTTTACAAGGTATGTCAGGAACTGGGAAAACGAGTTTACCTAAGATATTCTCTGAGGCGATTTTTGGAAACTGTGAAATTATCGAAGTGGAATCATCTTGGAAAGATAAAAACGAGTTATTAGGATATTACAATGAGTTTTCTATGAAATATACACCTAAAAAGTTTACTTTAGCTCTTTATAAAGCAGCACTTAATCAAGAAATTTTTACACTCATTTTGCTTGATGAGATGAATCTATCAAGAATTGAATATTATTTTTCTGATTTTTTATCACTTATGGAGCATGAAGAAGGGCATCGAGAAATTAAGTTAATTAACATTAAATTAGTGAGAAAAGAAGATGAAAATGAAATTGAGTATCTTGCATTAGAAGAAGGTAACACATTAAAGGTACCCGCTAATGTTTGGTTCATTGGTACAGCAAATCGTGATGAATCAACATTTGTTATCTCAGATAAAGTTTATGACCGAGCTCACACGATGAACTTCACAAAACGCGCACCTAAAGTAAGAAACTACTCGAATCCAATTTCAAAGCAATATTATGATTATAAGACCATGAGCAATCTATTCCAAACAGCTAAACGAAATGGTAAATTCGATGCAGAAAGCAATGAACTTATTAAGAGTGTAGAATTACTGCTTTCACCGTATAATATCTCATTTGGGAATCGCATATTAAAGCAAATTGAAGATTTTGTTAACATCTATAAAGCATGTTTCCCTAATGAAGATGTTGAAAATGAAGCTATCGAAAAAATACTACTCAGTAAAGTAGTCCAAAAACTTGAAGTTAAAACAATCGATGATAAAGAAAAACTAGAAATAGAGTTTGAAAAATTAAAATTGATGCAATGCGTAGAGTTTATTAAGCGTTTAGATAATGAATAATTCGACACTTAAACTTGATAAGATAAAAATTGAAGAATATCATCGGTTTGCTTCGCTTTTAGAAGGTATAAGTGATTTTGTTAAAAGACACCCAGTCTTGTCATATATTGAATTTGATTATTACGTTGTTCATGATATGACGTTGTTTTCCATTGAACCTGATTTTGATTTTGACAAACTTGAAAAAATGTTGGCTTCAATTCGGAAAGCATTACCTGCAATGAAGAGAATTTTCAATAAGCCAATTATAGATTTAAAAGAGTCAGATGATGTATTGCCAGTTGAAAATGCTCGAGTGATTAATCAAAATACGTTGCTACATCTAGCAAACCATGGACAATATGTGTCTAATATAACAAAACAAGGTGTAAAACCAAGAAAATTATTAACAAGAATTTATGAAGATGACTATAGCATTTATGAAAACATTATATTTTGTAACTTTATAGACGAAGTGCTTTCTTTAATTAAGAAAAACAGAAGAACGTTAAATACTTTATTATACGCAAGCGATATTTTAAGGTTTAACCTCCTTGAAAAAGTTAATCATGTTAATTATTTTTTAGCTTTAGGTAAATTACATACAGGTTATGTTAGAGATTTTAATCAATATTTTAATTTATCTAAGGGTTTATTACACGAACTATCGTTAATAAGTCAAGCGATTCAATCAAGGCTATATAAACCTGTTTATCAAAAAAATCTTACTCGTAGTAAACATTTAGCACTTAAAAAGACAAACATTTTTTTGATGCAAAAAGATTATCATCAAGTTTATAAAGTATACAAATATTTACTCGGGCATCAAATAAAAACCGATGAACTGAAAAGCGAGTTTGATTTTGATGTCATGCGTAGCAATTATTTACTATACGTTCAAATCCTTACCATTTTTGCAGTAGGACATTTCAACTTCGAAATTAATCCACAGTTTAGAATTGATCTAGGATCTCTTGACGTTTCTTTTACATATAAAGGATGGAAACTTGACATCTTTAGTAATAACAAAAAAGAAACATTGCTATACTTTAAAAAAGAAAAAACATACAAAATGATTATTATTGGTAGTGACTTTGACATAAAAACATTTAATAATTATAAAAAGAATTATGGTGTTGATGAAGTGATTGTTGTCAATCAGTATGAAGAGGACTACTTAGAAAGAAAAGATATTTATATCAGTATGGAAGATATCGACTCTTTTCGAAGAATTCAACAAATCATCTTGAAAGGAATGATTTATTCAGACACCAAAAGAGATACGTGTCCATTTTGTGGTAATAAACTACATAAAGACCCATATCATGGATTTTATCAATGCAACGATTGTATGACACAAATAAAAGAAGGTATGTGTATAGAATCGAACAAATCGTTTTTTTACACTGATAATACACACTTTAAAAAATACGTGCTTCATAGATCTGATTTTAAAAGAGATGAATACTGGTATTATGAGAAACAAATAGAATCTTTAATGTATTTTAGAAATATTACTAAAATTAACCATCGAGGAGAAATCATCTGTCCTTACTGTAATAAAATACATGAGAGTTAGTTGAGCTGATGCACATATATCAAATAGTATGTAATAACTAAAATAATCTAAAATATATCGACGCATCTTTATTAGGGTTAAGGTGCGTTTTTTTATAATTTGAATTTCTTGATTTGACAAATATCTTAAATAATGCTATCATTAATAATAAATTAAGTCTTACCTTAATATATAAGGTTTACAGGAGAGGTATATGAATTATTTAGGTGCATTTTTATTAACATTATTTGCAGGTCTATCAACAGGTTTAGGAGGGCTTTTTGCTTTTCACAAAAAAGCAACTAGTAAAAAGTTCTTAACGTTTTCATTAGGATTCAGTGCTGGTGTCATGATTTATGTTTCATTTGTTGAGATTCTACCAAAAGCGATTGAATCACTTCAACAGCATTATTCTGAGTCACAAGGCTATTTGCTTGCTACAATCGCATTTTTTTTAGGTATCGGATTTATTGCAATTATCGACTTTTTAATTCCTTCACGCGAGAATCCACATGAAATCCCAGATTTAAATTTATCAAAGGATCAAATCGAGAAAAAAAACCTTATGCGCATGGGAATTTTTTCTGCCTTAGCAATCGCTATTCATAATTTTCCCGAAGGTTTAGCAACTTTTATCGCAGCCATGGAGAGTCCAGCCCTAGGTATTAGTATTGCAGTTGCAATTGCAATTCATAATATACCTGAAGGTATCTCTGTAGCAATTCCAATCTATCAAGCTACTGGTTCGCGCAAAAAAGCATTTTCTTATGCACTCATATCTGGTTTGGCAGAACCAGTTGGCGCATTAATCGGTTATTTCTTATTAATGACCATTTTTAGTGAGTTAACATTTGGACTGACATTTGCTTTTGTTGGAGGCATTATGGTTTATATTTCAATGGATGAACTTTTACCAACATCTGAAAAATATGGAAAACATCACATATCTATTTTAGGGTTAGTCATGGGTATGGCTTTAATGGCATTAAGTCTCATACTTTTCTTTTGATATGTTATATCTAAAAAAAAGCATTTTTCTTATAGTCACATTTTGATAGTGATGATGTTTTCAATTATAGCATTGTATAGAGGCTCTTATTAGCATTAACTTGCTTTATTTAAACTTCATTGCTAAAATATAAGCAACACGTATGAACTAGTAAAAGTTAAAAAATCAAGTCCATAAAGAGGTATTTCTATGCAAAATCAAAGCATATTCCCTAATTGCTTATGTTGTGGTGAACATTTAGAAGCTAAGCATCGCATATTAGACGGACTTTTCCAGTGCCCAACATGTAAAAATGAGCACTATTTTGTTTATGACTTCACACCGATTATCGTTAGCCAATTATCAGAAGCAGATCAACTGAGAAATAATCATCACTATGAAGATGCTTTGAAAAAATACCAATTTATCGCTAAAAACAATACTAACTTAATCGAAGCACAATGGGGAATGTTTCTATCTGTTTACGGTATAGTTTATGTTAAAGAAAATAAAGTAGGTCGTTATATACCTTCAATTAACCAGTTTGTTGATGAAAAACCAACTGAAAGTAAATATTATTTAAAGACGATTGATATGGCAAAAGATCCATATATGAAAAAAATATATATTAAAGAATGTGAGTTTATTGCCAAATCATGGGATAGCGCAAAATCAACCATAAAAAAAGTCAAAACTAAAATTATAAAAGAACCAGAAGCTGTTGAAGTTAAACCCGTCGAAACTAAAGTAAAACCAAAAACAGTTGAAAAAGAGATCGGATCTGCGATTTCAAAAGGTTATAAAATCGATCCTATTATCGAAAACAAAATAAAAAGCGCTGAGCAAATTTATCTCCAAAATAAAAAATTTAATCGGGCATTAAAAACATTCGATGATATTATAAAGACTGATCCATTAGCGGAGAAGGCCAGATGGAATAAAATTTTATCAACTTTAGAAGTTGTCACATTTGATGAGTTAAACCCTAAAGCTAAACTTGATTCTGTATTTGAAATGTTCGATGAATTGATGGGTTGCATTAATTCTTTGGAAGATCAAATGTATTTACAAGCTTTTGAAAGTCATTTGCTTAAAAAACTAATTGAAGTATCTGAGTTTGATAACGCTTTATATGATTTTATAGATTCATGGAAGAAAAAAGGCGAAAAAAGTCTATTTGCTAATCTTGTGTATCAAGAAATAGAAAATAAACTAAAAAATAGTCAAGCATCTACTGTAGATTGGATCCACCCAGCTCTTGCATCCGTTACCAAAGAGTTTTCTAAAAATGATTCGAGATTCGTAACCAAATATATAGAAATGGCTGAAAGAATCAATCACCTAGGTTTTTATAAAGATGCATTAATACTTATTGATAATGTTCTAAAAGAAAACCCTAATCATGTTAAAGCAATTATTATCCAATTATGTGCCAATTATAAAGTTGCCAAGTTGTCTGATCTGCATAAAGCACTCAAAGATTTAAAGTTTATTGACACGTTAAAATTAATATTAAAGTTAGATGACAAAGCAACTGAAGTTTTTAAAGAAGTAAGATATGCAATTGTATCGCTGATTAACCAAGGAAATTATAAACTTGCAAATCAAATGATTAATCACTATATTAATCTGTTACCTAAAGATGAAAAAGAGACGCTTGTTGGCTCACTTTTAGAGTTTTCTAAACATCTAATATATTTTGAGCAGTTTAAAGATGCCAGTAAATATGTAAAAATAGTGATTGAAAACGATAAGACAAATGCAACTGCTCATTGGGCAAAATTTATGATTGCTTTGAAAGCTCATACACATTTCGAGCTTTTAATGCTAACTAGAAAAAAAGATTTAATGAAATACCCCGATTATGAACACGCTGTTAATGCCACAAGTGATCATAAAGAATATATTCGGTTTTATGAAATTCAAGACAAACTAAAACAAGCAACACCAGAAAATAACATGTTTAGAAAAATGGCAAAAAGAAATTTTATACATTTTGATAACATGTGTCAACATGAAACACTTCATGAGTTTACAGATGAAGTCTTTCCTCAAATAGAAAAGGAAATACCAGTTTTGTTTATCGATGAGCAAATGAGTGTTATCAACATATTTAACCGTAGTATGATCATGATACTGATAACGCTTTTTTCACTTACTTTAAGTCACATGAAGGAGCTCTTTGACCCATCAAATAGTAGTGACTCTAATTTAGTATCAAGTCATGTTATTTCACTTTTCAAAGATGACCTCGTTTATGTTTTGGTTCCCATCATACTTATCTCTTATCTTGTTGTATGGATTATTGAAAAAGAAACAGTTTTAAAGGGCTTAGCAAAAGGTTTAACGAATGGTTTGATTGCGCTCGTTGTTTCACTTGTTTTTCTTGCAGGTATACCGTGGATTTTAACCAAGTTTCTTACACAAACTTTGTTTGGATTATCACCATATATTATACCAAGTGGTACATTTGGTCTAGCCTTAATCGGCTCATTTTTCATCTTAAAAATATCACATCAAAAACTCGTGGTTGCAAAAGTGAATCACAGGTTTATAAGAGCAAGTTTTATTAATCTGATCGTGTTAGCTGGTTTATTGATTGTTGCTTTTATTGCAACTATGCTAAGTATTATTTTATAGTCAATTAAGTAATTTCGAATAAAGAAAAAGACCGCATATAAGCTTAATGCTTATGAATTGCGGTCTTTTCTTTGTTATTCGTCATTTGATTTCGATTTGTTTTCTTTTTTGAACGAAATTGGCCTTGGGTGCTTTAATTAGAAGAACACCGTCATTAAGTTTAGCTTCAACTTGTGAATCATCAATTTCACCCAAGTTTAGCGTTCTTTTCATTGAGCATTGTTTTCTTTCGCGATGAATATAGTTTTTTGTTTCTTCATCTTTTGATGATTCATGATTGATAGATATCGTCATCAATCCATCATGATAATCAATTGCAATGTCTTCTTTTTTAATACCTGGTAAGTCTGCTTCAATCATATAAATATTGTCTTTTTCGATGATGTCGATTTTAAATGTATCGAAGCGAAGGCTGCGCATAGGGAAGAAGTCATCGGAGAAGAAATCATCGATTAAATCGCGAAAACCATCTCTTTCATTTGTCTGACGAATCACATTTTTGTTAAATGGAGTCAATCCAAACATATCATACCACCTCCTATAATATTGGCACTTTAACATGAAGAGTGCCATTTCGATTATATTATAACGCCAGCAGATAGGTTTGTCAATAGTTTTACTCCATAATTGATCTGATTTTTTACATTAATCAACCCCTTCATTTTAGAAAATAAAACACTAATATTAATACATATATTAAATTGTCGTATTTTCTCATTGCTCTTTATCAATGAGATTATAAAAAGATTAAGCTTAAATAAAGTGAAAAATATTGCAAATATGAATAAATTTATGATATGATATACATGCATTTAAAGAATAAATGTTAAAGGCAAACTTAGGGAAACCTAAGGACGCAAAGCTATAGGGTCGTATAGACAGCCAGTTGTCAAAAAAGTAATGATCTTTTTTGCAGTTGGTTTTTTTAATGAAATGGAGGTGACAATATGTATTTATTAAAAAATAAAAAATTCATTTTTATCAGCATATTTTTACTCTTTTTTGCTAATATGAGTTTTAGTTATGCATATTGGGCATCAGAAGTTTTGGAAAATTCAGATAATAAATCAGCACAAATCGGTATTGGCACATGGCTTCCAACAGGTTTCATTGGTGTCACGCAAGACGGTCTAGATGGGACTATAACTTTAGATCAAATAGGAACAACCGGTTATCCTTTAGATGGTAGTTATATTTTGATGTCTAACATAAACTGGAATAATAATACTTTTACTCCTATCGGTGGAGCGAGTGAAATTTTTTCAGGTGTCTTTTTAGGTAATGGATTTACTATTTCAAATATGAGCATAACAACAGATCAACCACATGTTGGTTTGTTTGCAAGAAATAGTGGAACCATTTCAGGTGTCAGTTTAATCAACGTAAACGCGAATGTTTCATCTGCTGAAGACTTATTTGCTGGTGGACTTGTTGGAGAAAATTTAAGTACAGGTGTTATTGTTAAATCATATACAACAGGCACACTTACGATATCGGTAACCAAGTCTGCAAACACTGATGGATTAACATCGAATGCCTTTGGTGGCGGTCTTGTAGGTATCAATAATGGAAGTGTTGCAGTAAGTCATTCCTCTGTAAACGTGTCAGTTACAACAAATACTGCAATCACCTCAGGAGGTAACAGAAATGGGTTTGCCAACAGTTACGCAGGTGGTTTAATTGGTAGAAACACATCAACAAATGGTGTTAATGATACCTATGCTGAAGGCAATGTCGTTGCTAATAGTATAGCAACAGCCAATGGAAATTCACGAGGTCATGCGACTTCAGTTGCAGGCGGTCTTGTAGGACAAACGACAACATCTACTGGTATAAATTCAAGTTTTGCTGCTGGTAATGTGACTTCAACAACATCAGGTAAAACAACTAATACAGTAAATATTGGACCTGTGAGTGCAATTGGTTTAGTTAATACAAGTTATAGAAGAAACGGTCAGTTGATCAATAATACAACTAATGGTGGTACAGCGAATGGCGCTACTTTGGCAACTCTAACAGAGTTACGCAGTGAATCATTCTTGACGAATAATTTAGGATGGGTAGCAAGTGAATGGATTTTTGATACAAGTCACTATCCTCGAATCTTTGGAAATACCTATTAAAAAATGTCAAACTAAAACATAAAACATGTCGCAAGCAGCGACATGTTTTCATTATTATCACATTAGTTTATTTAATAGATAAAAGAAGTCCTTTTTCTGATTCAGTAACGAGTAAACCTAAATCATTTTTATCATCAAAACAAACATTAGTTGGACAGTTTCCAGGCAGTTTAATTTGATTAACAAGTTCACCATCTAAATTAAATACCCAAATCATGCCTGTTCCATATACTGCAGCATAAACTAAATTATCTTTTGATATTGTAAGGCCATCTGGTTCAGCAACTCCTCCAATATCGTAGAAAGTTCTGATATTTTCAATTTTTAACATGTCCGTATTCCATTCTCCGATTAATAAGCGATGCTGCCATGTCTCGTTAATGATGATGTTCTTTTCATCATTGACTAGTAGCAAGCCATTTGGAAAATACATGTGATCTGCAATGCGTGATACTTGACCATCTTTTTTTAAAACACACATATATCCAATGGGTTTATCTCTTGAACCACCAGGGCATGTAAATAAAATATTACCTTCACGATCTTTGATAAGGTCATTAGGTGCACTAAGTGGTTTACCGTCAAGCTGATCAGTTAATGTAGTAGTTTTTCCATTTTTTAGATTTAAAGAACGGATTGAATTGTTTTTAGAGTCACAAAAAACAAGTGTGTTTTCATCTAAAACAAGTAGTCCATTTGGGGCTCCCCCAACATCGAATCTTGATATTGTTTTTGAATTAGGGTGATACTCAGTAATTGATCCTCCCAATAGTTCGACACAGAATATCCGACCATTTGATGTAACAACAGGTCCTTCTGGAAATTTTAAACCTTTTGCTAGAATGCTTACAGTCATTAATACATACCTCCTTCAGGGTCTTCATTAGGACCATATAAAATTAGACCCCCATCAACTTTAATCGTTTGTCCAGTGATGTAGTTTGCATCATCGGATACAAGATAGTTTACTAAAGCAGCAACATCATCAGGTTTACCTTTTCTTTTAAGAGGAATGAGCGAGCTAATGTGTCCTTGTTTTAATTCTTCATCTGAATAATTATTCCTAACAGCAGTAGCTCCCGGAGCGACTGCATTAATGGTTATTTCGTGATCGGATAGCTCGATAGCAAGCGATTCAACAGCACGGTTAAGCGCAGCTTTTAAAGAACCATAGATTGCATCGTTTCGATACGAGCGAATGCCTCTTGTTGAAGTAATAAAAATGATACGACCAGCTGTCTTATATTTAATCATATGATTAGCAGCAACCTTTGTACATAAAAGATAACTTCTATAGTTGAGATTGTATAAGAAATCCATGATATCAACATCTAAAGTCTTTATACTAGTAAATTTTGTTTTTCCAGCATTACATACCAACACATCAATACCACCCAAATCATGGATTGCTTGATTTGTTATCTTTTCAGGAACTTCTTTTTCCTCTAAATTAGCTTGATAGAAAAAACATTTTCTTCCTAGCTTATTTATTTCCTTACTTAACGATTCAGCTTCGTGGGATTCTGATAAATAGGTAAAAGCAATATCATATCCATGTTTTGCAAGTCTTAAAGCGATACCTCGACCAATGCCACGACTTGCACCTGTAATAAATGCTTTTTTTGCCATCTTATAATCCTTTCAAGGATGAACAAGTGTGCCGTCTGGCAATCTTGTTTGTGTCCATTTTGTTATGTTTGTTTTAATGGGGTATTTTTTAGCAAGTTCTTCGTCAATGTCAATGCCAAATCCAGGTTTGTCATTTGTGTAAAGGTAACCATCTTTGGCAATTGGCATGCCTGGAAATACTTGATACATGACTTCAGAAAAAGAAGTCCATTCTAGAACACCTAAATTGTGAGCGTGTAAGCTTAAATGCACATTAGCTGCATGTCCAACTGGAGAAACATCTCCAGGTCCATGCCAAGCAGTGCGAACGCCAAAATATTCAGCTAACACTTGAAGTTTTCTTGCAGGTGTGAAACCACCAATTTGACTGATGTGAATCCGAATAAAATCGATTAAACGATCTTTAATCACATATTCCCATTCCTTAGGATTATTAAAAAGTTCTCCAATTCCAATGGGTGTCGCACATTGTGATCTTAAGTGTCTTAGCCACTCTGTTTGATCAGGTGGAAGTGGATCTTCTAAGAAAAATAAACGATACTTTTCTAATTGTTTTGCAAGATAAATGGCATCTTGAGGTGCTAGTCTTTCATGAACATCATGAATGAGTTCGATATCGTTACCACATGTTTTTCTAACATGTTCAAACAAATTGATCGTATCTAACATATATTGAGTCGGGTTCATATACATACCAGGTTCTGAGTGTAAAGGTTTGTTTAATTCTTTAGTGATACCACCATATAAGCCCCATTGGATACGAACATGTCTAATGTTTTCTTTTCTACATTGTTCAATACGTTCAACAATTTCATTCAAGGTCTTTCCATTAACATGTCGATAAAAAGGAACACCTTCTCTTGATTTTCCTCCTAAAAGTTCATAAACAGGCATACCAGCCATCTTTCCTTTAATATCCCACAAAGCCATGTCAACACCAGAAATGGCGTTATTTGATATGGCATCATTTCTCCAATAAGCATTGTTATACATGAGATGCCATATATCTTCGATTTTACTAACATCACGATTGAGAAGCAGTGGCTTTAAATAATCTTCAACGACCGATTTGACCGCAAGCTCGCGATAAGCAAATGTTGCACAACCAAGACCATATAGATCTTTTTGATCAGTTTCAACCTTAACAACAATTAAATTAATACCTTCTGGAGCTGTCAGAATTGTTTTTATATTCGTAATAACAGGCATTTTATTTTCCTCTGTTTCTATGTATTTTATCCTAAATCCAAATATGATAAATATGTGTTTAGCTCTTGTTCACCTTTTTTTGATAATTGATAAGCACCTCTTCCAACTTTTTCAAACCATCCTTCATAATTCTTGATTAAAATAGAATCCGCATGTAAGATACCTGTATGTTCTTTCAAAGATTTAGGAGATGCAGTTTTCATTTTCAAAAGCATATGTGCAACTCGAATCACACTTTCTTTATAAGCAGTGATTTTCTTACCTTTTGTGCCACCTATATTTTGGTGATTTTCTCTGCGGTTAAACTCAGATAAAACATGTTTAGATTTTCTTTTATGTTTGGAAATCGCAGGTACATCATCAAGGTTAGGCTCTAAAATAAAAGAAGCTTCATCTTTATCAATAACAATGAGTCCAATATTTAGTCTTTTTAGTAAGCTGACAAATGATTGGTATTGTTTCTTATGTCTTCTAATTGCTTCATTGGGTACAGCTACATATACGTTATCTGCGATTTTTTGTCGATCGATTGCTTGATAAATAAGTTTTAAAGTAATCGTTAGTTTTAATTCAACAGCTATTGAATCATGATACGACACACCAAAAACATCTAAGGCACCAACTTCACCTTTGATGTGATAACCTAGCGATTCAAATAAAACCTTAACAGGCGAGAACAAATCTGTTTCTAACATATATCTACCTTTTACTATGTCTTCATTTTATCACAAACTTGAAGCTAAAATGATGAATTAATGATATCATGAGTCCAGTAGACTTTAGTTTTTATTCATAAAAAATCAAAAAAGTGCAAGTATCCGAAGAAGGTATACCAATGAAGCCGCTCATCAATTACCATCACATAAAAAACTATGTAGAAAAAGAAATCCAATCCCAATTGAATCTCACTTATAATAGACCAAGTCTTACAAATACATATAAAGGCGATCATCAATTTAGATTGTTTTATGTGTTAGATAAGATTGATTATGTGATTGATATCGAAATTGACTACGAAATCAATCATAAAGGTATCATGATATTTGGACCTTGTGATTACGGCCCAAACAAATTATCACGTCGTCATATTAGAAAGTCAATAAAACATATTAAACGGTGTATTAATCAACAATTTCAAGTTGAATATTATGTCAATAATGAGCGTTTAGGAAAGCTGATTTTAAGCACCAATAAAGATTTGTCTAAAAATGACCCTAATCGTCTGTTTCATAAGATTTTTGGTCATTTATCATTAAGTGATCTTGTCAATGATAAACATCCACATGGTTATACACAGATTGACAAGTTTGTAACAACGTATACATATAAGGGAAAGCCAAAAACATTTATTAAACAAAACAATCAGTTTATTGAACTTAAAAAGGATTTATAACTGACATATGATCAGAATAAATCCTTTTTACTTAAAATGTGTAATAAAGACTATTTTTTAATCAAAACGGGTCTAAAAGTGAAGCGATCATAATGATCGGGTTGAGGATAAGCATATTGATAGTTTCCATCAAAGAAGAATAACCCTGAATTAGAAATGCCGCCCGAATAACCACCTCTATGAAACCAAGGGGTTTGAACTAATGGCCAAAAAGTATAGGATCCGAACCAGCCATAATTATAAGATATTCCAGCTCCTGTCTCATAAAGTGCATCACCTTTTGAATTAATACCCCACATATGTGTGTTGCTATAAGCTGTGCAATAAGGTGCACCAGTGGTTACACACGTATTATTTGTAATATTAGCAGAAGCATTATATGCAGCGACTAATTCCATACCACCACCACGCATATCATAAACACCATGAGGATTACCCGTTGTAGATAGGTGTCCATTATTTATGTAATCATTAGGTTGTCCACCACCAGTCCAATATCCATTACCATGATGACCTATTTCATTATCGTTAAGACCGAATTTAGAGTGTGCAAGGTATGCAACAGCTCCCCATTCTTCATTCTTGGTTTGATGCGAGTCAACTTCACTTGTTAACCAGCCATAATGTGATGTTTTTGTTTCCATTTGTCTTGCAGTAGTAAAAATAGTATTTAAAGGTATAGAACGCCATGATTCAACGCCATGAGTGATGAGGACTTCGCCATTGTGATTGGAAGCTTCGAATTTTGCGATCCAAAAACCTGATAGTTCATTGCTTCCAAAAGTAAACGCTGGATGACTGGTCCATGTACCATTTGAATCTGATGCAGCACCTGTGTTTACAAGGGTATGTCCTGTAGCTGAATCTTGAGTACCGAAGACAAAGCATACATCAATTGTTCCGGCTGTTGATTGGTGCCATCCTGAAGTAATTGTATATACAAACCTAGGTATCCATACCCAGTATGAGCCATCCATTGATACAGCATTTGCCCATTTTGATTGATTTTGCATATTTGGTTGACTAGTATCGATGTAATCATACCATTCAGATTCAACCCATAAAGGATTTATCGTTTGAGATGTGACATTTGTATATTTTCGGATTTCTTCACCTGAAACGTTATAATAAAGTGGATTCATACCTGTAAATAATTCTGGACCATTTACCCTATCACAGTTATATAGACATGACCATTTTGCATAAAGTGTTAAATCTTGATTAGGCATAACAAATGGTAGATACGCTTGATTTGTAAAGTTGGCATCGTAATACCAACTTAATAACGTACAGCTAGGATTACTTTGATTGGTGATTCCAGGATCATAAATCGTTGATCCAACAACGACAGAGTTGATGAGCACATCGACACCTAAGCTGTTAAACGTCAAAGTGACAATAGGCTCAACCTTAGGATAAACAATTAATACTGGTCTATATGAAGCTTCTAAGAAAGTAGTTAATTTGTCATAAGCAAAAATACCAGGATTAGATGATGGGTCATGTGAACCTCCTCTTATAAACCATGTATCATCATGAGTTGGATATACACTTCGATGATTAAACCATGAAGCATTAATATCAACAAAATCACTGGTTTCATAAATAGCATCACCTTTATAGTTGATTGTGTTATGTACATCATCATCATATTTTGTGCAATATAAAGAGTTTAATGTGTCACATTGATTGTTCCATGATAAATCAGGATTACCAACATACGAACTAACATATTCACTTTTTCCACCACTCATGTCAAAAACACCATATGTATTTCCTGATGTTGATTGACTACCGTTAGATAACCATCCTGTTGAACTAGCTCCTCCAGTATAAAGATTGCTTGTGTTTGGTGTAATTTCTATTTGGTTTCGACCATAGATTGAATGTGATAAATAAGCAATAGCTCCCCAATCTTGTTGTTTCATTAAATGGACATTAACCTGTTCTGACTTAAACCCATAGGGATTACCATCATTAGTCATTTTTATAGTCCAATTAAACGCAGTATCAATAGATGATGTAACAGATGCAACACCAGGCAAAATCTGAATGTCGTCTTTATCCACAGTAGCTTCAAATTTAGCAACCCATATACCGTTTAGTTCATAATCACCAAACGCAAACGCTGAATGACTTGTCCATTTCATGTCTGAATCTGTTGCCATATCTAAATTTGTTAAAGCTACTGAAACACTAGAGTCATCGTTTCCATCAACAAAGCAAACATCAATAATTCCTTCGTTATAATTATGCCAATTATATGATATACGGTAGACAAAACGAGGAATCCAGACCCAATAAGACCCATCATCAGAAACAGCGTTTGCCCATCGTGATGTGTTTAACGCATTTGAAGTATCTGAATAATCGTACCAAAGCGAATCGTCCCAAAGTGATGTTCCATGTCTGATGAGGTTGTTGTTATTATCCCAGTAAATGGGTGTTAGCCCATCAGCCAAATCCGGGGCATTTGCGACACAGTTACAAAAAGACCATTTTGCATATACTGTGACATTATGGTCAGGCATTGACCCTGGAAATACATAAGGATTGTTAAAGGTTATGTCATCTTCATACCACCCATCGAAAAAATAGCCTGATCGTGATGGAGGAACTGGTTCGCCGACGGTGTCACCTTGTGATAGTATGTAACCATTAACTGATGAACCTCCATTACTTTCAAAAATAAACACATGATTATTGTTGCATGCATAAACAAACATTAAACTAATTAAAAACAACAACATGAAAATCGTCTTTTTAAGAGTATTCATTGTTCACAACAAAACTTAATCGAGTTAAGTTTTACCCCTTTCATGTAACTTAATATTTTAAACTTTATAAAAGTTTTATGATAAAGTAACAACTAAAGAAAAACCACCGATTGTTCACCCAATAAGTGCCCAACAATGGTTGATTTGCTGATGAATAGCATGATTAAATTATAACTGCTGAATATAAAGTCATTATATCATCGATAGATTATGTATGCAATAAAAGATTATAATTACGATAAATAAAAAATGCAAAATAAACGAGTTCAATTTGCATTCTTATATTTTGAAATATTTATTATATAGAATTAATTTTTCTAATTTCAGTATAAGCCATAATTAGTGGACCTACACCTTTAGCATCGTTACTAACAACAGGCTCTGAAATATAGTACTCATAACTACCATCTCTTCTTAGATTATTTTCTGGGCCTAATCCAGCAACTAAACAAATGCCATCAAGATTTAAATCCCCATCGACCTCTTTAAGATATGTATTGCATACACCATTAAAGATATCAACACCTACTTTTTGATAAGCTTGATCTAATGCACCTATTCGGACCCCTTTTAAGATAGCAAAACTTATTAAAGAAGAACCACTTGTTTCTAAGTAATTACCTTCTTTATTTTGTTGATCAACAACTTGATAAAACATTTTTGATTTTTCATCCTGATAATTTAATAAACCATCAACTATCTCTTTGAGCATTGGTTTTAAAATTTTATCTTTTGGTGCATAATCATCAGGTAGGTAATTCATGACATCGACAATTGCCACAACAAACCAACCCATCGCTCTTAACCAAAAGTTTTTAGATAAACCTGTTTTTGGATTTGCCCAAAAAATTGATTTAGATGCATCATAGCCATGATAATATAATTGTTTTTCTTCATCAAACATATACTTTCTAACATTTTCGAATTGCATTACGATATCATCATATGTCATATGGCTGGGATAATGATTCAAAAACTGTGTATAAAAGGGTTGAGCCATGAAAAGTCCATCGAGCCATACTTGATGTGGATAGATCTTTTTATGCCAAAAATTACCTTGATATGTTCTAGGTTGCTCTAAAATGTGTTCATATGTCTTAAATATTGCTTTTTCGTATTTTTCTTTTTTTGTAGCATGAAATAAATCAAAAAGCACACGACTTTCATTGATATTGTCTAAGTTATAGGTTTCCTTATCATAACCAAGCATAGTCCCATCTTCATTAACATAATAATCAATAAATGATTCAACAAAATCAAAATACTTTTTTTCATGAGTTTCACTATATAGTTCTAGTAACGATATCATCATACAACCATCAATATAATTCCAATGAGGGTTTTTACCCTGTTTTATTGACTCTAGATTCCAATAAGGACGATCTGGTGTTGATAGTATCATTATTTTGTCAATAAACTGATTAATTAATTTATCCATGTTATGCCTCCTGTATATAGTATATTATACTATATAAAAATCGCTTTCTATTGATAATAATCGAAATTAGTCAAAAAGATTGACAATTTAAGATGTGCATGCTAAATTAATAATCGTGTGTGTTTTAGTAAAAATAATGTTATTTAATTAAATTTATAGAATTTTTACATAAAAAATGTTGACATCTCTTGCAATCTATTATATAATTAAAACGCTGCGTGAAACACACGTGAAACAAACATTTATTTTGGCTCAA
>OBJA01000804.1_pt1 | contig 25326 bp, 15 predicted proteins | sample 1519751 | NCBI WGS metagenome assembly OBJA01 (sample SAMEA3881238, study PRJEB22517) | soil metagenome | biome: lake sediment; feature: soda lake sediment; material: sediment, water from around vicinity | place: India | collected 2013-12-23 | depth 3 m
TGTGCCATTGCTATATTCAACACGGAAAACATTATCTTGTAATATCTTATGATTCGTTAAGACACCATGATGGATTTTTGCATCATTAATCATCTTATTCAAATATAGTATATTATTTTTCCAATTCTTATAATAAGCATTGAAATACATTGTATAATCGGTATCTAGTAAAATTTTTGTATCCTCATATGATAACAAGAAGTTTAGATTAGATCCGGTTTCTAATGATTTTAATAAATACCAGTTAATTGAATTTTGGCCGTCAAAGTTAATTGCAGGTCCCGTATAATCAAATAATCCACTTACTACTAATTGATAGAATGGAATTGAGTGATCATAGTAACCTAATAGTGATGATTGCATTGGAATATCAACCGCAAAATCAGCATACTTTAATGCATAATCAAATGGGGCTGATAACATCATATAATGATCATCATCATATAATTTTTCTAAAACATCAACTTGATAATCCATACCATTTTCCGCAAATATAGTCCCTTTTCTTGCATAATCAGCTAATCTAAAATTACCTACATCACGAATATATGATCCTTCAACACCAAAACGATTGTATGACTTATACAGGTTTGTTGCTAAAGAATTATAGTATTTTGGCGATACTAAGATATCAGGGCGGGTAAAAGTTACCATTCCAATAATGACATTTGAAAACTGACGAGCATAACTGCTACCAATACTCTTAGCTGTATACTTTAAGTTACCAAAACTATAGTCATAATCTTTCGCTGATGCAATTCTCACTTCTGGATAGAATTTAATTTCATTATCTTGTAGGAATTGATTAAAGGATTTAAAATTGCGTTGGCCTCCTAAAACACGAGCAACACTAATGTGGCGCGACGCTTTCGGGTCCATGCCATCACTTGTCCAAGATGTATAAGCAACAGAATAATCAGTAATGCCTTCATTCATTAATTCTTGAATGATTTCACGAGCTTGTTCAAACGTTGTTAGGCTATAATCAACATTTCGAACAAAACCTAATACTAATTCACGCTTTTCAAATGCACCTAGGAAATTAAGATTTAAAACAACATTATCGGAATAATCTTTAGGTACGATTTCATATCTATCAATTAGATAATCACGATACATTTTAGCTAATGTTACATATTGGATTTTCTTTTCATTATCTACAAATTCATTCTCCATTAAGAAATGATAAACAAATTTTAAATCATTATTAATATGTTCTTTCGACCATTTTAAGAATGGTGTATTTGCCGTTCCAGCATATACAGTTTCTGATTCGCGGAAGCGAGTTTGGAAATATGCGACATTAGCAGTCGATTCAACTGCGGAACGTTTAAAGTTTGCATAAATACTAGTTTGATTTGCACCGCGTTCAACGATGGCTAAAACACCTTTTTTATTCGTAGCGTCCAAGAAACCATACATTGGAAACATTAACTTTTCATTATTAATTGTTGCTTCTGTTACACGGTATGGAAACGCCATATCATTACCATAAATGCTTTTTGCGTAAGCTGTATAATTTAATTTATCTTTTGGACTGTTAAAATTAATGACAGCTCCACTACCATCAGGCAAGATGATTTGACCATAACTTGTATCACTTTTATTGATTGTGAAAGCTGGTAAGACATCAATTGAACCTAATAGACAGTTATGAGAATACAAAGTTGACTTTCCGTCTTCGCCACGATAACTTGAGCCTTTACCTTCTTTTAAAGAATCGTTTAAAATTAAAGTTTCTAACCCTTTATCAGTTAAAGTAAAGCGCATAGCCACTTGAAAAACTGGAGAAAAACTTTCTACTTCATTTTTATAGTTTTCATTTTGATAATCTGCATAAACTTTTTTAAATATATCTTGAATTGGTTTTCCTTCTTCGTCATACAAATAGTTACCATCTTCATCACGAGCATGGAAGCCACCCATTGGCACTTCAACTGCTGGGATATCATCATATGGATTTTCATCATACAAGACTGGAATTCGGTCACCAATTTCATAGCCTGGATATTTATATAAATTATCAGCATTAATTCTTGTATCCTTCATATAGAAGTAATTACGTTCACCTGATTCAGAAATGTATGGATTATACATATAATTAAATAAATTTTGTAAAGGAATTGTTGAACTTTCAACCTTTAAATTAAATGTTGGTGAACTATCTTGAACATCAAGGCGATAATCTACATTATATTTTATTTCATTCTTTTCATCACCATTAGATGATTGCAATGAATAATAACTTGTAAACATATTATTAATCATAACACTGTTAAAGAATGGATTGCTAGTACAAGGCGATGCGCCTTCTTCACTAAAATTAGATGCATTGTAATCAATACCTAGCTGTGCTTTCGGGCGATTTAGTGGTCTTCCTTCTTCATCTTCATCCATCACAATTGTTAAATCATATCGGGATGGGATTGGTTGACCATTATCATCAATAAATGGAGTGGTACCAAAAACTTCTTTTACGGTCGCTAATTCTTTTTCTTCAAGATAAGCGGCACATTCCTTACTCCATGTCCAAGCTTGATTTGAATATACAAACCGATCATTAGTACTTCCTTCAGTTGTACTGATTAAGAATAATAAATTTCCACGGAAATATTCTTCCATATCTGTTCGTTTAAAATCTCTTGGGAAGAAACTGTTGATAACCGTGAAATCTCCGATTTCATAAAGAATCTCAATTCCATCTCCATTAAATTTAATTTGATAATGTCTTACTTTTGTATCTGCTAATAAGTCATGATATAAAACACTATTTGTATAGGTATTAAATGGAGTTGGTCCGACTTTGGAATTTGAACCAACATAATATAATAATAGGTTTGAACGTTTTTCACGAGATATATCATTTTCAATTGCCGTTGAATAGACAGTTTTACATGAAGCTTGACTATAATTAATAAAACCGGCTTCAGTTCGTTGTGATGTTGGTGTACATTCACTATTAAGTGCAACTGTAACAATTGTTGTGTCTTCGTTTAAAAACATCGTATATTTACTGTTTTGAGCAACAATTAAACTTTTACTTAATTTAAAAGTTACTGTATATTGATTTTTTGAGGCATCAATTGTTTTTGTATAACGAGTTGGATCAACATTTTTTATTGCTTCATTTAATTCAGCTTCACTAGTATATGAAACAGTATAGTTTCCCTTATCATTATAAACAGAATAATTGATATACCCTGTTAAATCAAATTCTTCATTACCATTATCTAAAGCTTTTGCTCTTAATCCTCCAAAGAAAAATATTAAAAGAGAAATTGAAAGAAAAGCGCCTAAAGCTAAAATCAAGTAATGTCTAATTTTTAAAAACTTCATAATTTCTCCTTTCTACATATATCTTAGAGTTATTTCTCGATAAATGGTATAGATAAATCCATATATTTTTTGGAACAAGTCAAAGCACAGCATGACAATAAAGAACAAAACCAATAATGCAATAATTGTTCCAACGATTGATAAAATACATTTAACTAATCCATATTCGTGGATCGATATTAATCCGAAGAAAACCATATATCCTAATAAGAATGAACCAGCCACTAATATTAAAGAATATAGTCCAACTTCACCAACAACAATAACATTAGAAAACAAAATTGCAAATATTTTTGCCCAAATCAACGGAAATAGTGAATATGATAGCATCATGAAAATTTCTTTCATTTTTCCTTTGCCATCAAATAAGGTAGTGACACTCCAGTTAGCAACAGTAATTGCTCCTAATGGAACAATAATATAAAACAATTCTCGGAATGTTCTTAAAAATCTAATATCATCATAGGGATTTACAATAAATCCGGTATATGCGTATTCAACAATCTGTAAGATAAATAAGACGATAATGAAAGAAATTGCAACCGACATTCGAGCACGCTTTTCGCGTTTAAACATATCAAATCCCTTTAACGGATGAGCTAAAATATAAGCCGGGAATTTAATATATTCTTCATAAATATGCCTTAAAACCGGTTTAACTTTATCCATGTTGATTAATCTTTTTTTACTTGTAACTTCATTCATCATTCATCACCTATTCCTGAGTCTTCAGGCTTTTTATTTTTATGGTTTTTATAAGCACTGAAACTAAAACCGGCAATTGCAAGAACAATTACTGTAAACATCACTGGTGAAAAGTATTTTGCAACTTGTTCATCACGATGTAATTTATATGCTTTTGAATAATATGTAACACTAAACCCAGTTTGAAAATAACTCATTGCTTCTTGGTAACGACCTTCTTTTAACAAGGTTTTTCCAATACCAACATATGCATATTCATAATTAGGGTTTTTACTTACAACATTATTCCATTCATTACTTGATTCAACTAATTTACCCTCATAATGATATTTTACAGCTTTATTAATTGATACAGCAATTTCAGTTGGTACATAACGTAATACTGATTGATTCTTTTTATCAAGAGCTAAAATGTTTTCACCTTGATAACGAATCGCAACTGGATTATTAAGATTATTAAGTTCATTACCATTACCACCTGAGATATATAGCAAATTGCCTTCATCATCATATGTAAACAAGCGGCCTGATTTTTCATCAGCTACGGTATAAACTCCATAATCATTGATCGCAACAGCAGTAAATCGTGATGGCCCACGTAAAGCAGCATCACCACCAGCTCTAATATATACCAAGTCACCCTTAGGAACATTATAACCATTTCTTGTTAATACGTCTTTACCAGACGGATTAAAGCGTTTAATCATTTTCGAGTCATCAGCACCTACTGCTCGTGATGTTGCATAAATAAATCCTTCTTCATCAATTGCAAGCGATGTGAAAATGGTATTAAGGGTTGTTTGTTGAAGGGCTAATTGTTGATCTGTTAAAAATCTTCTCCAGAAAATTTGCCAAAATGATGGGCTGATATAGTTAACTCCGACAAACTGGCTAAATTTTCCTTCATATGACATCTGCATAATCCCTTCGTAAACACCTTCTGAGATAACGAACATTCTACCAGTAACATCAGTTACTAACTTAACTGGAGAAAAGATCTTGCCTCTAAAGTTGACTTCTGTTGGGCTTGTAACAACTTGCACAACGCGATATGTTTTTGCATCAACAATAATAATCTGATTATTTAACTTATCTGATAAATAAATTAAGTCTTGAAATTCTCCCTTAATCGTGGTTCCATCCGGGTTCTTTGCCGGTCTAATGGCACGATATATTCCACTCAAGCCATAACATTGAAGATAGAATTTTTGACTTTCTGTTCTATCTTCATAATCAATATTTTCAATTGCTCTAAAGTCCGCAAAAGTCATTTTCTTTTCTTTTATTAGATAATCATTGAATTTAATTGACGAATGGGTTGAAACATTATTACTAGTGACTGTATATCTGGTTTTAAATTTCAATACTTGTTCGTCAGTAAAATCTTCCGGACGAATTTCAAATTGATTAACTTTATATTGATAATTCATATTTGTATCAAAGACAAACATATTATTCGAACCGGAATCAACGATATAAATGATATCAGTTAAATCATCTTCTGAATAAATAAATAAGTCTTCGGGACTAGTGAATTCTTTAGGGTCAATTCTTTCTTTTGTTACTTTATTTTCCCAACGATCGGATACAACTGTAAAAATTCCATCCGCAGTTACCGATAAACCAACTGTTGAATAAATTGGCATTCCACTATGTGAATATGTGTAGCCTATTGCTCCATTTATTGAAACAGTCGTCATGGTAATCATTAGTACAAATGATAATATTAATATTTTTAAATATTTTCTCATATCTAGCCTCCTACTTCATACCTGAATGTGCCATTGTTTCGATCATCTGACTTTGTGAGATGATAAACATTACCACAGGTACTGTAACCATAATTAAACTAACGGCAGCTAGGGTACCCTGTCTTGCAGGTCCTGCTGTTGCTATTTGGTTTAAGGCATAACTTAACATTTTATAATCTTCACGATAAATATAAGTTGAACCATCAGCAGCCCATAAGGCTTTAAAGTTCAAAATAATCAAAGTAATTGAAGCTGGTTTTACAAGCGGCATAACGATACTGCGATAAATTTTAAATTCGGAAGCACCATCAATTTTTGCCGATTCAATTAATTCCATAGGAACTAGTTGAATCATAAACTGTTTCATTAAATATAAACCTAATGAGGATGCAATTATCGGTAAGACCATCGACCAATATGTATCGATTAATCCAAACCAATTCAATACCATATAGTTAGGAATTCCTGTTACTGATGATGGGAACATTAACGAATATGTTACTAACCCCATAATTAAAGGCGCACCTGGGACTTTGTATTTTGCTAATGGATAAGCACACATTGAGGCAACAAATAAGTGTCCAACTGTACCTAAAATAGTAATTAAAACAGTATTAAAGAAATATCGTGAGAATGGAACCAATGAGTTCTCTAAGACAACACCTAAATCACTGAAGTTATCCAAGGTTGGATTTTGAACAATGAATCGAGGTGGGAATAGAAAGATTTCATCAAGTGGTTTGAATGCATTCATAACAATTAATAACAGCGGTAAGAAACTTAAAGTTCCAGCTAACGCCAAGAAAATAAATAAGGCAATATCTCCAGCTTTTGATCTATTAATACGTTTTTTCTTTTTTGATTTATAAATTATTTTAAATGATGCAATTTCTGCAAAAGGACGAGAATCAATTGCTTTTGACTTTTTTTCATTGAGCCTTTGCTTTTTGGTCTGTTCTAGCTGTTTTTTGGTTTCTTCATCGTTTAAAGCTGCCATGTTACGAGCCATTATGATCCCACCTTTCTGATAACTCTTCTGATTAATTTATTTAAAATGATCGCGGAGAAGAATAGTAAAGTTGCAATTGCAGAAGCATAACCCATTTCATATCGAAGTGAACCATAGTCTTGCAAATGATTTACAATCGTATGTCCGGCATATTGAACAGAAGGGAAACCAGCTAAACCAGTTGTCACCGCTCCTACTCCTAAAGCCCCGGAAATTTGAATTACGGCTGCAAAAATTAAGATTGATTTCATATTTGGTAATGTAATATACCAAAGTTCTTGCCAACGATTTTTTATACCATCAACGGCACCAGCTTCATATTGATTTTTATCAATACCTTTTAAACCGGCAATCAAAGACAGGAAGTTTACTCCTAAACTCATCCACAACTGAACCACGATTACAATCGGCAAAATATATTGTGCGTTTTGCAACCATGTAATCGGTTCACGAATAAATCCATAACGGATTAAATATAGATTTGCAATTCCATAGAAGTCACTCGAGAAAATCAATGCCCATATTGCAAGAGCACTAACCGCCATCGAAGGTGCATAGAAAACTAATGTTACAACAGCTCTTAAGCGTTGAGGTAATTCATTAATTAACCACGCAAACACGAAAGCCAATGCATACCCTAATGGACCGCATATTAAAGCAATAATTAAAGTATTTTTAATTGATGTAACAAAGATTGGATCATTTAAAAATAAATCAATATAGTTTTGAGCACCAACCCATGTTGGAAACTCCAGTAAGTTAAAGTATGTAAAACCTAAAAGGAAACTCATTACAACCGGAGCAACCGTAAAGGCAACAAATAACAATAAATATGGAGTCATCATGACATATAATGATCTATTTAAAAACATTTTACGACGGAATGGCTTCTTTTTACTCCAATGGTCAAGTTGGATCATTTTAGCTCTATGCCATCTTTTTATCGAACTAAATAAACTAGGATTAGGAACTGTAGATGTATTTATGTTTGTTTTTTTCATATTTCTTACCTCATTCCTTAATCCAATTTAAATTCTTTACGTTTCTTAGAAATCTCAGCATTTATTAGAATAATGTATTCACTTAATGTTTCACGCGGATTAGCCCGAGTATTAACAACTTCACGGAATGCATTCTCAATATTTCGGCCTGTATAATATCCACCTGGTACTTCAGGTACACCGACACTGTTTTCCCATTGTGATAAAAGAACATCCATTTCCGTTCTTGTCCAAGGTAATTCTTTAAACGCTAAGGCATTGGCAGTATTATGTCGGGCAGCTGCTCCTAAAATAGACTCCAATTCACGCGCATATTCTCTTTGGGTATCTTTCGAAATCCACCACTTCATAAAATCCCATGAAGCTTCAGGATCCTTGGCATTTTTCATCATAACGATTGCACTACCTGATGCAGCACCTTGATTATGTAAGACACCATCTTTATCATACGTTCCAGGAAGTGGTGCAAATGACCATTTTCCGGCAATTTCTGGAGCAAAAACAGTTAAAGTATTAAATAACTCATAACCAACAATCCCAATTGGAGTTTCACCAGTTCTAAAACGGTTAACAAAACTTGCTGCTAATGGGAAACTGTAATCAGTATAATACTTTGTCCATTCTTCAAATGCCAACATTGCTTCTTCACTATCAAAGTTTGATTCACGATTTTCATTTCGATAGAAAGTTCCGCCGCGTTGATATAACATTGATGCAAATACTTGGTTAACAACCGAAGTAGCACCACTTGCAGCTAATGGAAGATAGAATTGTAAATTCGAAATTGATAACTCTGTAACTAAACTAGTCACATCTCTCCAACTTTCAGGAACAGTCCAGCCTCGTTTTTCAAAGATATCATTACGGTAGAACATCACCAAAAATGATTGAGTATTAGGCAATCCATAATAACCACCATTGTATTCATAAGGTACCATTGTACTTTCAAAGAATAAATATTGCTCAGTCCCCGGAATTGAAAAGTTATTATCTATTCGACCTTCATTATAATCTTTTCCGTATTCGCATAATCCTTGTGCAGCATTAGAAGCTGAACAGATACCTGTTACTTGATAGAAATCTTCAAAATCAGATATATCTTTAATTGCTTTACGCATTGCGTAATTAACTGGTAACCCATTAGCAACGTTGATCGCAACATCGGGACCACGGTTTGCTAAGGTCGCAGGAAGTAATACACCAGCAGCAACTACTTTAAGTTTTACTTGAATTGGAGCTTTATCTGAACCAGTTCTTAAATTTTCTTCTTCAATAAAGTCATTTAATGTCGTTGTAATCAGCGTGCTGATTGAGTTCGCTTGTTCACGACCAGTCGTTTCGCTAGTTAAAAACCAAACTTCTATTTTTCTTGCACCTTCAATATCACCAAAAATCCCAATTGATTCATAATCAAAGAAGAATGATAAAACAAACCCTCTGATATCAAACCATGTTCCAACAAAGAAGTTAGAATTAGCTTTAGGTAATTTAGTCTCAGAAGAGTGAATAAATAAGGCTTCAACAATTAAAGCTTGTTGTTTGATTTCATTAATCCATGTTCCAAGTGCGGAAATATTTCTCGCAAAACTTTGTAAACGTTGTTGAATGGTACGTGGATTTTTAACCATATCTTCAAGCTGATAACGCATCGTATCGAGTATGGCTACTTTATCACTCTTTTCTCCAGATAAAGCGGTAATATCGGTTGATACTTGTTCAAGAAGATTAGCAGCTTCAGTGAAAGTTTCTAATACTCGTTCAACACGAGCATTTTCGCCAACTAAATAATAATTTTGGTAAGGGTCAGGATTTGCAGTAGTTACAGCGATAATTCTTAAATAAACATCATTCAACATGTTAACAACATCTTGAACGCGCCCAATCGAAACCCCATAATCACCTAAAGTAGCTTCTAAGGTAATCGTATTTACCTTACCCCCTTCTAAAGCAAAGAAGAATGGTTCGGTCTCAGACCCTAAGGTTACGATGTTATATTTACTGCTATAAGTAAAACGAGCACTAGATGCTTCCATAAACGGAATTTCACCATTAATGTATATTCTTCTAGTTGAAAATAAGCCTCGGGAAACATTTTGTTTTGAACGGAAACTGATTTGGTAGAATCCAGATTCATAATCAGTTAAGTCAATTTCCCAAGTTATTGCATCACCAGGAATATTCCATTTTCCACCACCAATAGCATTTAATTTAATTTTTACTGGGTGAACTGGATTATTTAATGGGTCAGAACGATCAGATATTGCATATAAAGTTGGAGATGTTCGTTCAGATGCATCTTCGCCTTCAATTCTAATTGGTTTATCGATATTAACTTCACGATAACCTTCATTATAAAAACGATTATAATATTCTGAGTATGATTCTTTAGCTTGATAAGAAGTGATAACAATAGAAGCAATTGCCATTGATTCACGAATCGATTCAAACGTAATGGTATTATCAATTCCACCATTCAAAGCAACTAAATATGGTTCAACGATATAACCTGTTTCATCTTTCAAATAAGCAGTTCTTTTTTGATCCAAGATTTCAAGTTGCCGCGGTTTCATATCATTGTCGGATAAGTCTTGAACAATTGCATCTTTATCTTTAAAAAAGCGTGAAAATTTTACATTTTTTAAGTTATCATATTGTGTTTCATATTTTGCATTGGGATCAGTTATATTCATATCAATATTGATATATACTGCACGTTCAATCGTTGCACCACCACCCTCAACCGGATAGTACTCAACATATACATTATATAAACCTGTTGTTACAATTCCGGGAATTGTCCATTGTGCAAAACCAGTATTTGATGTTACTAACACTGGTTCTGGAAAATTCTCGGTATCAACTCTAAATCCTTCAGCGTGAAAAATAGTCGCATCAACGCCATTTATAACAATATCATCTTGTAATGTTGGTAAACTTAGATCACTAAAAACAAGGGGATATTTATCTAAGGCATCAGCGGGAATATTCGCTTTACGCTTTAAAAAATTCTCATAACTGCCGCTTGGTATCATAATTTCAGGAGCATGGGATTTTGACAGTACATGATTTGGATTGAAACTATTAACTATTGAAACTGTGAAAACCGTAACAAGGGCGGTTAAAAGAATAATTAAGATTGCTCTTTTCACAATCCGATAGTCAAATTTAAATTTAAGCTTCATTTTCTTCACCTCTTTGTAAACTTTTTAATGTTTGATTAGCAAAATCAAAAAACTTTTCCAAATATGCTAGGCTAGAAAATAAACCCCCTGATTTATTTCTAATTAACCACAGACGCTTTTGTTCGCTAATAAATTGTTCTTTTGAAGATATCACTTCTTCTAGGATTTTAATTCGTTCTTGAATACTAATATTTTGATTATATGAATAATTAACTTTATGGATTAATCTAACTAAGCAAATCGATTGCTTAAGTTCAGCTTTAATAACGTCACCATCATCAACATGCAATGAAGCTAAATCAATTTCTTTAATTTTGCTATTAAAGAAAGCTTCAAGCAAATGAAACTTTTCCTTAGATAATGCTTGATTTCGTTGTTGGTAATAGTTTACTCCGTCATCTTCAGATGAAGCATATGTTGCCCACATAAAATTATAGAAGGTCACAGTACCATTACTGCGATATTCATGTAAATAGCGGTAGTAATTACCTAAATCAAAGATCGTATCAGCAATTAAATCATGTTCATCTTTGAAAATAAATTTATTAAGATAATTTTTTAATGTTAAGAATGTTCCTTCTTTAACGCGCCAACTCATCAATCCTGAAAAGATGATCGGAGCATAACTAATAGGTAGGAATTGGAGATGGCCAAAGTCACCCCAATCAGTAACGATAACACCTTCGCCGTTAAACGCTTTAGTATAAACACATGCATTAGTAATATTTTCAACCCAATCATATGTTCTTCCTAAAAAACTACACCAACTAGTTGTTCCAGGCGCAGCTATGAATTTAATGCCAAGTTCACTTAACTTTTGCAAATGATTAGAGAATGGATAATTTGCATCATAACCCCAATCGATAAAAATCAGATCTTTTGGTAACCTATGTAACGAATTTGGGTGTTTAATTAAAACATCTCCCCAAATAAGTGGGATTTTATCATATTTTTTAATTTCTTGATAAGCTTTTAAAGCGTAATCAATATACACATTATCAAGTCCAATTTGTTCACATTCAGCTTTTGATTTACCCTTACCTAATTCAAACGGTTCATCAAAATTCATATTGAAATATTTAGAGTTTGAAATTGGTAGCATATCATGATACATTGTCTTAATCAACTCTAAAGATTTAGGGTCTAGTGGGTTTAGTGTATTTGCCTTACGCCATCTTCCCCATAAGAAGATTCCTTCTTCGATTTCAGCTAAGTTTTTGAATTCCTCTTTCTCTAGCCATTTCGTCATATGTCCGAACCCATTTTGATTTGGGACCAAATCAATATAGTGTTCATTAGCAAACGCTTGAATTTCTAGATATTCATCAACGGAAATAAAACCATCTTCTTCAAGGTATTTTTCAAATGAAGGATAACCAAAACTAAATCCCTCAACATATAATTCAAGATGATTCATTTTTACATCACTCATTAAGCGAATAATGTTTTTAATCGTGTCTAGTGTTGGAACCTTATCGCGGCTTATATCCATCATCAAGCCCCTAACCCGTAGATCTGGAGCATCTTCGATTGTACAACATTTTAATGTACGCTCAGATTGGTTAATAAGTTGTTTTAAAGTAGTGGTAGCATAAAAGGCACTACTTTCAGATTGATAATATATTTTGATTTTATTTGTTGTGATTTCTAGTCGATATCCTTCATCAACCAATTGATCATCAGTCAAAAACACGATATCAGCATCTTCATTATCCCCGATTTCAACAGTTAAGAATGATTGTAAGTTTCTGAGAACGTTTACTCTAGTAAAATCAAAAAAAACAATGAATTTATCTTTTAGAAAAAATTCATCATTTTGTATTGCTAATTGTTTCACACCCGGATACAATCGATACATATTCTTCTCCTTGTTTAAAAAAATGGTTTATTTTCTCTTTCACTTTTTACTTATTATACAATAAAAGCGCTTCTTTTTCAAGGTGAATTGTAAAAATAATATGTTTCCATATTATGTATTGCCTAAAAAAGCCCTTAAAGAATAAGGGCTAATTAAAAATTATATTTCTTTTGCTGGTTTTGTCCAGAGTTTTTTCAATTTTTCACGAGCTTCAACTAAAGACTCAAATTTCGTTTCTACTAAATTTTTATATGTGAAAAAGATAACTCCATCGATATTTGGATAATTCATATTATATTTAACTTGATTAATGATTTCTTCCGGGTTACTCCAATTACCTTCATTTGAATAACGGTATAAACCTTGACCCATATATAACTTCACATTTGTTTCAAGGGAGATTTGAGCCCACCATTTAGCGAGATCTGCGTATTTCACAAGCTCATAAACAGTCCCATCAGGAGCAGTCTTCCAATAATCAAAATCGAAGTAATTTTGTGGAACAATATAATCAATCCAGTTTTCTTTCATCCACAAATATATATCAGCAAATAAACCAGTATAACAATTATAACAAGAAAAATGATTGTCAGAACCTTTTTCCCATGCTGCTTCACTGTCTTTATTTTCAAACCATTTTGTGTTAGTTCGATAAATCCCAAATGGACTGATTCCAAATTCAACTTTTTTATCTAAAGTTTTAAATTTTTCATGCATTAGTTTAATCAATTTATTAACATTATCACGGCGATAATCAGCTAATTTTTCAAATCCTGAAGCTGCAAACCGCGTTTGTTCATTTGGATCTCTGATTTCTTCATAAGGATAGAAATAATCATCCATGTGGATTGCTTTCACATCATATTTCTTAGCAATTTCTAAAGCGGAATTAGCAACAAATTCTCTAACCTCTTCACTTGCTGGATCTAGTATTAATTTATCCAAGACGGTTTCAATTACCAAGTCAGGACGCATCCTCGCAAAGCTATTTTCCGCAAGCGAATTTAGATATCCCATTTTATCCATGTTCAAATCCGTGAATTTCACATTGCTAACACGATATGGGTTAATCCAAGCATGAACAGTAATTCCTGCCTTTTTTGCTTGTTCAATAAACCAACCAAAAACATCAAACCCTGGATATTTTCCTTGTTCACCAGTAATCCAAGCACTCCATGGATTTAATTCTGATTCATATAGGGCATCATTAGTTGGCCGTACTTGAAAGATTATGGTGTTCATATTAAACTCTTTTACTTTATCAATCACAGTAAGTAAGTATTCTTGATATTTATCGACAGTTTCAATTTTCGGTAAATCAATATTAGCTACCGTTGAAAACCATATTCCTCGAAGCTCAACATCCTTTTCAACATATTCATCAGGAATTAAAACTTCCCTTTCACTATTATAATAAGTGATGTTCCCTTCTTTTTGAAATCTCTTAATTGGTTTCATATAATTCCTCCATAATAGTTATTGTCTTTTGATCAGCATCTAATTCCACTTCCAAACCAATTGGCAGATTGATAAAGGGGAAATCATGCCCAGAAGCAAATGATGCAAGCACAGGTTTATTTAAATTTTCAAAATATTGTTTTAAGATATCCAGATAGCTCCATGATTCATGGTCAGATTTACAGTCCGTAAAATATCCTAATACAAACCCTTTGGCTTGTTCTAATTTTTTCGCAAGTCTTAATGTTGATAGATAGCGGTCAATTCGGTACGGAGCTTCTTCAACTTCTTCAATAAAAACAATTTTTCCCTTAAAATCAAGATCATAATCTGTTCCGATTAAAGTGTTGATTAAGCTTAAATTCCCCCCAATTAATTGCCCTCGCGCAACTCCTGGACTTAAAGTAATCGCATTATTATTAGGATTCTTTAAAACCCGCAAACTTTGATTTAAAGTGATTAGGTTTTCAAAATCTTTTAAAGATTCAGAGTCAATATTCGGACTTCCTAAATATATCCCGACCATCCCATGAATCGTTGGAATTTTAGCTCTTTGATTAATGGCATTAAGCAACACTGTTACATCACTAAATCCGATAAAAAGTTTCGGATTATCCCTAATAATCTGATAATCGATTAAATCAACAATTCTCGAGCAGCCATATCCGCCCTTCATACAAAGAATAGCCTTTACTTCTTTATCTAAAAACATTTCTTCGATATCTTTTGCTCTTAAATTATCACTTCCAGCTAAGTAGCCTAATGACGCAAAAACACTTTGTCCATATTTAATATTAAAGCCTAAACTCTTAAAATACGACTCCAAGCTCGCAAATCGAGGACTATTGGCAGGAATAGAAAAAGCAGGGCAGATGATACCAATGGTATCATTGGGTTTAAGTTTTTTAATATTCATCTAAAATTCCATTTTCGTAAATTTCTGATACCCCTTCACATTGAAACATTGGGCATGTTTAAATTTCGACAACGCTCCGCGAACATATGTTAAGTGGGTATAATAATCATAGTATTTAAACGATGCACTGTTCATTATAAACCAGTGTTTCGAAATCGCACTAGTCCATAAGTCATAACCATCAGAACAATTAACAAAAATATAAGGATCAAAGTCTTCACGATCTTCCCAGTTTTCCGCAAAATATACTGGAGCATAGTGACGTTCACCGATTAACTTCGCTCCAACATCAATCCCCGCAAAAAATTGAGCATCTACCACAATTTTGTGAGTATTAGCATGATCCTTATGCATTGACTTCTCCCAATGGGTGAAGATCACATTTGGACGATAGGTACGAATTAATTGCGCTACTTGGAATCTGACATCATCATTATCTGGTAGTTCGCCATCAGGGTAATCAAAAACGATCGCTTCACCATTCAACATTCGCGCAAATTCGTTTGCTTCATTGACTTTTTGAACACGATAATCACTAACCGAAATTCCTTTAGGATTACCTCTTTCACCGGCAGTTAGGGCAACCGTAATTATTTTATCTCCCTTTAAGGCTTGATGAGCCAAAACGCATCCTGCCGTTAATTCCATATCTCCAATATGACCACCAATGGCCATGAATGTTTTACTCATTATTTTAAATCCTTTCTTAAGACCGCAAATGATTGAACGAGCTTCATGCCTGCGTACATATATATTTCACGGGCTTTATTATCACTACCTGTAAAAAGAGTCATGAATTTGGCGCCGTTTTCTTTTGATTTTTGGCAAAGCATACAAAAGAGAGATTTACCTAAACCGTGACCTTGGGTTTTCGGATGGATTCCGATTCCGCCTAAAAAGCCCCTTCCACTTGGTTGGGTATATACAGGGCCTGTCCAGCCTAATATTTCTCCATCCTTTTGAACAATCAACATAGGTTGTGGGTGTTCTTTTGCAAGGTTTTCCTTAACAACACTTCTCCATCCTTCATTTTGTAAAGCATCGAAAAGTTCATCAAATCCATAATGAAGTGATTCATCATAGTAAGTGATGGTATAACCATCCTTTTCATTTTCTTCCATCTTTTTGATAACCTTTTCTGGTAGAGTGTAATTACTTAAATCTAAATGATAAGCATCTTGTTGACCGTTAGAATTATAACCATTCGCCATAAACAAAAAGTAATATGGAGTGTTATAAGGAATTGCCGGAGCTCCTGGATGCTCGTGACGGTCATATCCAGGTACATACCATTCTAAATTTATCGGATTGAAGAAAAGATTACGAACATATGTTTTACCTTTGCTCTTTAAGAAAGCTTCTAAAGAAAGTAATAGTTTAGTTCCGATTTTTTTGCGAAAATGATTCTTATCAACAGCAATACAAGCAATATACCCCGGAGTTAATGCTGGGTCTTTGCCTTGATTATTGTAGGTCGCAACCCCGAAACCAACAATTTTCCCATCAAGCGTTGCCACTAAGGCACCATCAGGATTAAAATGAGGGTTATCTAGAAATTTAACTTTAAATGATTCATCATTAAAGCCTGAATAAATACTGTAATTTACAACACTATCATTCCATAAATGAACAACTTCACTAAGATCATCTAGAATAAATTTTCTAATTTCCATTAAGATACTTCTCCTTATAAAAATGACTTATGATATAGTTTCCAAGCTTTGCTCTAAACGGAATTATTTTCAAATTATCTCTTGTCGGATGAACCCGGTTTGATAATAAGCAAAAACCAATATGGTTAATTCGATCAATAAAGATATTAGTTCCGGTAAAACCGGTATGAAGGATTGTTAGATTGCTAGCTAAGTCACCCGCTGATGAATAAGAGCCCTTTATAATCCATCCTAAGCCTCTTGCATCACTATCTAATGAGATTCCTGATTTGATTTCCACTTGTTTTGTAAATAATAAATCAATAGTCGGTTTTGATAAAAACTGTTTTCCATTAAACTTTCCATCATTTAAAATCATCTTGATAAAATTACTAATATCTTTTACTGTTGAAAAAACTCCAGCATGTCCAGCAACCCCGCCTAAAATATAGGCTTTTTCATCGTGAACATAACCCTTTAGGAAGCCATTAAAGATCTCATCACGACGTTCTTCAGTTGGTGCACATCGTTCTTTTTCAAGCGGATTATATGATGTATCAAACATGTCAAGTGATTCAAAGATATTCTTTTTGGCGAATTCAGCTAAACTGATACCACTAATACTTTCCACAACAAAGCCCAACAGCATAAATCCAATATCTGAATAAACTATCTTTGACCCTTTCTCATAGACTGGATCACATGCATAAATTTTCTCTAAACATTCTTCTCGACTTTGAAGTTTACTAGCACGAGGAATATCAGCTTGTAAACCCGAAGTATGCGTCAACAAATCCCATATTAAGATATCCTTATGACGAAAGTGCGGCAAGTAGGTGGAAACTGAATCATATAGACGTAATTTCCCCCGCTCTAATAAGAGCATAATCGAAGTTGTTGTACTTAGTACTTTACTGACTGAAGCTAGGTCATAAATTGTATCCAATCCATTTTCTTCTGGATTCGGATAAAGGCTTTTATTACCGAAACTATCGAAATAATTTCTCTTTTCCGTAACTAAGCAATAATTTGCCCCCGGAAAGACACCGGCTGATACAGCTTCATTAATTAATTTGTTTAATTCTTCTATCATTTTTTCCCTCTAAAATGTATGTATTTTATTTTGATAACGGTTATAAAAATTGTCCCAACACACTTTTTTAATATCTTCTTCGCGACATCCGCGCATTTTTAACCCTTCAATTATTCTATAACTGTATGTCGCATCAGGCACATCAACTAAATTCGAATTTGGAAATTCACTTAAATAATCCATAAAATCAAATCCGAAGACGACATTATCAATTCCCATAATGTTAACCGCATAATCGAAATGCCTTAATAAATGCTCTACATCTTGTTCTTCCTTATTTGGAGAAACAAAATTACCGGCTAAGGTAAGCCCAAACAACCCGTCTGCAGCTTTTAATGCTCGAAGTTGCTCATCACTTAAATTACGACGATGACTACATACACTTTTCACATTTCCATGCGAGAAGATAATATTCTTATTAGTAAGTGCTAAACATTCAAAAAAGCTTTTTTCATTTAAATGAGCAACATCAATTATCATATCGAGCGTTTCCATGCGGCGAATTAATTTAATTCCTTCCGCTGTTAACCCCCGTGTAATATCTCCTTTTACTCCGGTTGCATAACGGTTTTCTTCATTCCAAGTCAACATCGCATGACGAAATCCTAATTGGTAAATAAGATCGATATCTTCAACTGACTTTAAGTTTCTTAAACCTTCTAACCCTAAAATCACTTTAAAATCAGGCAGTTTTGCCATCTCAATTTCACCCAAAGCTAAATTAAGAGCTTCAATTAAGTCAAAGTCAGTTTCCGAATACATCGTCCAAACTCCGCCCTTAATTTTCGAAGAAAGGAGTTGATTGACATGATAATCAAAACGGTTCTCATCACCCGTTAATTTTTTAGAATATAAATCAAAGAGAATATCGGTATGGACATCAAAAATTTTCATTAATCAACCTCAACATCAAAATTACATGTATGCACCAAATCTTCATAAGTTTGGCGTTTAATTGCGACTTTAACTTTATCTTTTTTCACAAAAATAACGCCACCGCGAAGCAGACTGTTATAATTCATTGACATTGAATAACAATATGCTCCAGTCGCATAAACAACAATCGTATCATTTTTATGAACTTCACCTAAATTAACATTTTCAGCGACGATATCACCAGTTTCGCAACATTTACCAACGACATCGAAGAACTCATACTTTAAAGTATAATCATAATCATCTTCATCGATATGAGTCGTGCGGTCAGCAACGCCGACAGTATATTTAGCTTGATATAAAGCGGGACGAATATTATCGGCCATTCCTCCATCGATACACAAATAACGTTTACCGCCAAATGATGTTTTCATCCCTCCGCATGTATAAAGAGTTATTCCTGAATCTCCAACAATACTTCTTCCTGGTTCAATCATTAGTTTTTTAATCGATAATCCGTTTTTTAGAATTCCGTGTTCAACTGTTTTGATTATTTCTTTTAAAATCCATTCTAAATTGATTTCTAAATCATCATCCGTATACTTTATCCCAAAGCCTCCACCTAGATTTAAGGTGTTAATGACAATTTGTGAACGCTCTTGAAAACGTCTAATAAAGTTCATCATTGTTTTTGCTTCCGCAACAAATGATTTCGGATTATTGATTTGGGAACCAATATGGGCATGAAAGCCGTCAAGATGAAGAAATTCAGAATTTTTATAAATGCTAATAATTCGATTGATGATTTCTTCATCGTGAATTGATTCACCAAATTTTGACGATAAAAGTGATGTTTCAATATAAGCATGAGTATGAGCATGAATTCCCGGATTAATTCGAAATAAAGTATTAACTCGCTTTTGTTTTTGAGATGCTATTCGTTCTAGTTTTACAAGTTCTGAATAACTATCAACAATAATATATTCTAACCCTAAATCAATTCCTAGTTCAAGTTCTTCATCAGACTTGTTATTACCATGAAGAACAACCCTATTCATCGGAAATCCACTTTTTTTAATTAAGTACATATCACCAGCACTAACCGCATCAATTCCAAAATGATGTGTTTCTAAGATTTTACATAAATACGGAGCAATGAACGCTTTTGATGCATAAATGATTTCACATTCAAATTGTTCACTAACAAAATGTTTTTTGAAGGTTTCAATTTTGTCTAAGATTCCTTCTTCATCATACACATATAAAGGTGTTTTATATTGTTTTGCAAGATCACTTAGTTTAAAATCACCCATATATAATTCGCCATTTATTACTTGCATTGATTTTGTTTTCATATTTTTTTTAATTCAATTTCTTCTAAATTTTTAAAGCATGCGTGCTTTTAAAGATGAAAGTAAACTGAACAACTCTTCCTTTCTAGATATATTTACTAACCTTTGTTTGAATTCCTTATTATTTTCTATTCCCTTAACATACCAAGCAGCTAAACTCCGCATTTCCAAAACAGCCACTTTTTCACATTTTAAACTTAAAAGTCTTCGAAAATGTTCTTCACACATTTCAATCTTTTCAATTTCAGTTGGCTTCTTCAAAACTTCCTGACCGGAGAAATAATCAACCAAATCCCGAATCAGCCACGGATTACCAAACGATCCCCGACCGACCATCACCATATCCACATTTGTATAATCAAACATTTTCTTAGCATCATCAATTGACTTAATATCGCCATTGCCAATCACAGGAATTGTGACGGCATCTTTAACCATCTTTATATAGTCTAAGTTTACCTTTCCAGTATATAAATCAGACTGAGTACGTCCGTGAATAGTAATTAGTGACGCTCCACTTCGCTCAATCGCTTGAGCGACTTCGACACAATTGATCGTTTTATGAGTTAGCCCTGCTCTAATCTTACAGGTAACCGGCTTTTTCACATTCTTAACTATTTCTGAGACAATCATTTCAATTCTTTTTGGATCACTTAAAAGTTTGCATCCACCTTCAGCCTTCATGACTTTTCGCACTGGACATCCCATATTGATATCAATGAAGTCACAATCCGTTTCTTTATCAATCAACACCGCTGATGCGACCATTGATTCTAAGTCACCTCCAAAGATTTGGATTCCAATCGGATGTTCTTCTTGATCTATTTTCGTTAATTCCCAGGTGCGATCATTATCATATAATAACCCCTTCGAACTAATCATTTCCGAAAAAACCAAACCGACCCCAAAATCCTTCATTACTGATCGATAAGCGAGGTTAGTATAACCAGCTAAGGGAGCCAAAGCGATTTTATTTTTTATTTCAATATTTTTTATTTTCATTTTTACCCACTAAATATTTAAAATTTATATCGCCACTTATTATATCATGTTTTTAAAGATTTATAAAGATTTATTTAAATAGAGAACTATTTAAAAACACATCATTTATTTCTCATTTATATCGTTTTTGAATAGGAAATTTTTTGTTGGAAAAGATGATTATTAATAACACTTATTATCCTACAAACCCCATACATAAATAGTCTTTCAAAAAATAAAAAAGCATGTAAGATTAATCTTAAATGCCTTTTACATTTTTCTTAACTTTCCGGACGACTAATAAAGATATATCCGATAACTTCATTTGTATTTGCAGATAAATGATAACCTAAAATCAAATTTTTTCGGTCAAAATTTTCCTCAAATTTTCCTTGAATAAATGCGCTTGAGATAATTAATAGATTACCATCAACTACATAATCATCCTCAGAAATATCATTTCCAAATATACTGACAATACTTCCATCATACACTTCAAATTCTAACATTACATCATTACCGTCAAAGACCAAACTATTACTTGATATCATTAGCGGTCTTCGGTCATCATAGATTACAATTTCTAAAACTCCCTTTCCTTCAGTAGTGATTACAGAGAAAACATTCAACCCATAATCTAAAGATTTTAGATATGAATTAGAAAAGAGAATTTTATTATCAGTAAGGACTATTTCATCAACTATTTTATTATTTGCATCTTTAATATTATCAATTTCAAAAGAATGTTCGGAAAAATCAACTTCTACAAGGTCATTGGTATTTTTATTGAAGAAGAACTTTTCGGAAGCAATTACATCATAATATGTGCTATGGTTAATTATGTTAGAGTATTTTGACTCTTGATTATTAAGATAAACTGCTTTCACTTTTATGCAAAAAATTCGGTCCTCTTCTAAAAACAATAACGGATAGGAGTTATCTACGGTTTGATAGGTGATATTATCAATCGAGATAACATAATACTTAATATCACTTAACTCATCCCAACTGATTAAATTATTAGTAATTACAATATTAGTTGGCGATTGATATTCTAAAGTAAAGGTAAATAACTCTGAGTATAATGAATTTTTATAACCTTCAGCCTTAGCACAAATCTTGACTTTATAGGTTCCATCCTCTAAAAAATAATAAGAATTTGTTGATGAGGTGAAAATTTTCTCATTGATTAATACATAATACCCGGTCGCATTTTCCACTTCATCCCAATAGAGGGTGCGATCTTCTACTCTTAGATTCGTTGGGGTATTTAGTGACTGTTCTGCTGAACAAGCTGATAAAAGCAATAAAAATATAAGACAAACGAATAACTTTTTCATGTTTTTCACCCATTCCCAAAAATTATATAAGCAAATTGAGGATTATCAATAAACGGATTACGGTTATGTTGAAGTGCATAAACCTTATTATTTCGAACAACTTCCGACTGATCAACAGGATCAGTTATATTCCACAATATGAGTGTCGCTAAGTCACCAATATTAGAAGATGTAGAAGTGGTTGTCCCGTTAACTAATTCTAAGTTTGGTTCACCATTTCCTTCATACCTAACTGCCATATAGAAGAGCATTCTTGCGACATCACCTTTTACCTCATCCCGCGGTTCAAAGTATGAAGTTGTTTTATAACAATAGCTTAAAACATCGCCATAGGTATCATTTACTTTTGTTGTTGAATTATGAGGAACAACCCCGAAATCTAAGTCACCCCGAGCACCATTCATACTAGTATCAGTCGCCCGTAAGTGATGAAGATCACTATAGGCAGGAGCTTGTCCATCGATTCCATGAGATTGAGCCCATATATGTTCACGGTTCCAATTATCACTTGATGTCCCAAATGTATCCTTAGCTTGACTTCGACCCGTATAGAACAATAAAACATTATTAGGATTATTGGGATCTTCATCCAAACTTCTTAAAGCAGTTTTCGCATAATCATATGAATATGATTGATGACCCCTAATAATAGTGTGCAAGGCTGTTTTTAAACTATTAGCACTTGTAATTCCTGTTGCATTAGCATAGTAATATTTGTTCGTTCGATATGGATTATTAAGACTTAACCAGTAATCGGTTTTGCTCATTTCAAATGGATTTAATCCATAATACTCGGAAGTAATAAGGTAACCATTTTGTTTAATACTAACTGTAATTGTTCCATTACGCTGATGCATGACATTAGTACTACTGCCATTACCACCAGTTACAGAGTAAACAGGAACAAGATTTGAATATGAATAAATTCTGTTAATCGCATCATAAGTCGGATGATTGTGCTTATTACCTAAATAATCTCCATTTGTAACAATTGCAACTTCTGGTTTGATATTATTTAAAAACGAAGCGGAAGTTCCATTACTTGAGCCGTGATGACCTAATTTAAAGATATCAACATCACCAACTAACGGAGCATAAACAGATTCCTGAGAGCTTTCAGCATCGCCATTAAATAAAATTCTTGTACTAAATGCTTCTAAGGTAAAGACAATACTTGAAGCATTATTATTTGAACTTTGTAAATATCCTGTATTATAGAAACTTAAAGCAACATTTGGAACTAACTCTAAAGCAGGTACTCCTGAGGTAACTAAATCATAGATATAATAAACATTAGCTCCTTCATAAAGAACAGCTTGTTCGTAATTAGATCTAGTCGCTGTTGATGTGCCTGTTGTTGAATATTGAATAACATTTTCCACAACATATATTTCAAAGATATCAATAAAACCACCGATATGATCTGAATCTGGATGGGTTGCGATCACATATTCAATTACTCCATCATCAACAACCGTACTTAAGAAATTAATTAACTGATACTTACTGCTAGAGTTATTTTCTCCCGAATCAATTAAGATTTCAATTCCACCGATTTTAATTAAGGCTGCCTCACCAGGAGCTCCACCAGTAGCACCGATATCAATATAATAAACATAAATCTCATCAATTTCCAAATAATCAATCACATGATAATCAAATAGATATGTTTTCCCTTGATAGGTAATCGTCATTTGTCTTGTTCCAAGCGTAGATGAAGTAAAACCAGTAATCATACTTGATAAAAGTGGAGTGGTTGAAGTTGAGCCGTTAGTATAAAACAAATTAACAACAGCGTTATTTAAATTTAATGATTCATCGACATTATAATAAGCTTTTAAGAAGCTAACACTGATATGACTTAAACTGATGTTATTTATCAGATAATTTAAATCAGCCGTTCCTGCAGCAAAATCTAAAGCATTATTATTAGAATCAATAAATGAAGTTCGTTTTGCGGAAGTAGAATTTGTTAGTAAAGGAGCAGGAGAGGTTTCTGATTCATTAGCAGAACCATATCCAATAAAGTCAACAACATTTGGATTAGATATACTAGTTATTGCAGAAGTTGAACTAACTAAAGCAATTTTACCAGATGTTGCTGCAATTGCGGTTGAACCAACAACATTCGCTTGAATCGGAAGTGCAACACCATTTGCGCCTGATGCAAATGTTATTACAAAATATTGTCTAGCATAGATGATTCCCGTTAATAGAGTAACTGAAAAACTTGTACCACTCGCACTTCCATATTGAATAGAATATCCATTTAAATCAATATTGGTGTTTGTTGTGTTATAAAGGATCACATAATCATGAGTATAAATAGCACCAGTGTTTCCACCTCCACCATATACTTCATAAATAATGACTTCAGTTGTATTTAGATTAGCTTCAAGAACAGTCACGCTAATACTAACATTAGTAATCACATTATATTTATCAGTATTATTAGGTGTATAGGTTGCAAAATGTGAGGTTGTTCCAATGCTTAAGGTTTGACTAGGGTTATTCCAACTAAAGCCAGAAGGTAAAGATATATCATTTAAAGATAATCCTTCTGTATATTCAATTCCTTCAATGATTGGAATATCAAAGGTTGGATTTATTTTATTAACTGTATAACTAACATAGTCATCCATACCTTGATAAGAAACTTTTGCATTAAATGTTCCTGCTACACTAGTATCAAATCCACTTACCATTGATAAAGTAAGAGGAGTTGTAGAATAGGTATTATCAGTATAATAAATTGTTAGATAAGAATTTGTTAGATCAATTAAATCATCAACGCTATAAATATTTTGACTCAAAAA
>OBJA01000805.1_pt1 | contig 25280 bp, 15 predicted proteins | sample 1519751 | NCBI WGS metagenome assembly OBJA01 (sample SAMEA3881238, study PRJEB22517) | soil metagenome | biome: lake sediment; feature: soda lake sediment; material: sediment, water from around vicinity | place: India | collected 2013-12-23 | depth 3 m
TCCGAACCATCCTCAAGTTTCTCCTCAGTATAAGCATAACTTAACAAAGCAAGGAACATACGATCAAGCCCTATACTTGTCTCCACAACATAAGGAACATAATTCTCATTCAGCTCCGGATCGAAATACTGTAGCTTCTTACCTGAGAATTTTTGATGAGCTGACAGATCGAAATCTGTTCTTGAATGTATACCTTCTAGCTCTTTAAAACCAATGGGGAAATTAAATTCTATATCGGCTGCAGCATTTGCATAATGAGCCAACTTCTCATGATCGTGGAAACGGTAATTATCTTCAGATATACCGAGAGAAAGGTGCCACTTAATTCGTTGGTTCTTCCAATATTCGAACCATTCAAGTTCGGTGCCGGGCTTTACGAAGAACTGCATTTCCATCTGCTCAAACTCTCTCATGCGGAAGATAAACTGACGGGCAACTATTTCATTTCTAAAAGCCTTACCAACCTGAGCAATACCAAAAGGAATCTTCATTCGGCCGGTCTTCATGACATTCAGGAAATTAACGAAAATGCCCTGAGCCGTTTCGGGACGAAGATATATAACGTTTGAATCATCACTTACAGACCCCATTTTGGTTGAGAACATCAGGTTAAACTGACGAACATCTGTCCAGTTTCTTGTACCAGAAACAGGGCAAACAATCTCCAGATCTTCAATAAGTTTCTTTACATCTTCAAGATCACCTGACTCTAATGATGAGTAGAGGCGTTTCTTTGCTTCATCAATCTTACCCTGATTTTCAAGCACTCTTTGGTTTGTAGCCCTGAACTGAGCTTCATCAAAGCTTTCGCCGAAACGTTTTGCAGCTTTTTCAACCTCCTTATTGATCTTATCCTCGATCTTTGCTACGTAGTCTTCAACAAGAACATCGGCTCTGTATCGTTTCTTTGAATCTTTGTTGTCGATCATCGGATCATTGAATGCATCAACATGTCCTGATGCTTTCCAAATTGTTGGATGCATGAAGATGGCTGAATCGATACCAACAATGTTTTCATGATATCTAACCATCGCATTCCACCAATATTGACGGATATTATTCTTAAGTTCAACTCCGTTTTGACCATAGTCATATACGGCACTTAAACCATCATATATTTCACTACTCTGAAATACAAATCCATACTCTTTTGAGTGGGATATTATCTTCTTAAAGACTTCTTCATTGTTTGCCATGATGCAAAATTACAAATTGAGCACTTAAGCCCAACATTCTATTTAATAAAATAAGGATTTGGTAATTATAACCTGTTAACAAAAGAATACTTAATACTGATTTCAGCGATCTAAAGACATCAGCATAAGCTCAGCAATATCGTAATTCCTGACTTCATCTTCTCTGTTTTTGTACTTGATTCCGTCAGTTATCATTGTCATACAGAAAGGGCAAGATGTTGATACAATATCGGCACCTGTTTGCAATGCCTCTTCGGTTCGCTCAACGAATACCTCTCTTAAACCCGGTTCAGCTTCCTTAAACATTTGTGCTCCACCTGCTCCGCAACATAAAGCCTTGCTTCTGTTACGTGGCATCTCAATATTCTTTGATGATACTGCATTGTTTATATTCCTTGCCGGCTCATATATGTCATTGCCTCGCCCTAAGTAGCAAGGGTCATGATATACAATGCTCTTACTTCCAATTTTATCTGTTTTAAGTTTGAGGACTCCCTTTTCAACGAGATCATTCAGGAACACAGAATGGTGTGTTACTTCATAGCTTGCTCCGAGATCGGGGTACTCATTTTTGAAGATATTGAAACAGTGCGGACAACAGGTAATGATCTTTTTCACATTATAAGAGTTAAGAATTTCAATTACTCTCAAAGCCTGCATTTGAAACAGCATCTCATTACCTGCTCTGCGGGCAGGATCGCCATTGCATGTTTCCTCACTACCAAGAATAGCAAAATCAACCCCGGCATGTATAAGCAACTTCGCAAATGCAACAGTTACTCTTTTATAGCGGGCATCGAATGCACCTGCGCAACCTACCCAGAAAAGATACTCAGGCGATTTACCATGTGCTGCCAGATCGGCCATTACAGGTACAATATATTGATCAGTCTTCTCCATTTCCTCTTATTTGTTAAGATCATTTAACCAGTTTAGTCTATCCTCGGCGGGATACTGCCACGGAGCTCCATTGTTTTCGATATTTGCAAACATCGCATTTAATCCACCTGGAGCTGAAGATTCCTCCATTACCATAAACCTCCTCATTTCAAGGATCAGGGATGGGTGATTAATATTTACCGGACACTCTTTTGCGCATGCGTTACAGGTTGTGCATGCCCAAAGCTCTTCGGCTGTAACATAATCATGTAAAAATGACTTCCCGTCGTCATGATTCATCTTATTCTTTGCTGCTCCCTTTGCATATTCATTCATCCTTTCACGCAGGTCAACAAATATTTTACGAGGCGAAAGCTTTTTACCTGTAATATTTGCCGGACAATTATCAGTACATCTGCCACATTCAGTACATGCCAGCGAATCGAGGTAATTTCTCCAGCTAAGGTCAGGAATATCTTTAACTCCATATCTTATGGCTGCAGCTTCAGCAGGAGCATGAGCTGTTTCAGGATATAACATATATCTGATCTCTTCTGTAATAGAGGGCATGTTTTGCAAGTAACCCAGAGGATGCAACCGACTTAAAAAAACGTTTGGTATTGAAGTAAATACATGAAAATGCTTGGAATAAGGAAGTATGTTGGCAAAGATGAATATCAATACGATGTGACTCCACCAGCTTATTTCATGAACAAGATGTGTGCTCTCATACCCCGTATTATTAAATAAATAAGGAGCCAATGCAGCACTTACCGGAAAAGTGCCATGATAATCAGCGGGATGCAAGCCTACATAAGCCAGATTCAGTCCGGCAAGTGAAACCATTAAAAACAATATAATTGTAAGGGCAATCAAGGCATCATACTTTGATTTAGGCTTCATTTCAATGCCGTAAAACCTTCTCACTTTGATTAATAGTCTACGAGCCAGAAAAACCAATATGCTGATGATAATAACATACGCCATAATATCGCCGGAAGCACTAACGAAACTATAGAACCACCCGGTTACGTTCATCACTCTATCGTTACCGGTAATGCCATCAATCACCATCTCAATACTTCCAAGTGTGATAACGATAAATCCCCAAAACACTAAGGCATGCAGGAAACCTGCAATAGGATATCTGAATATCTTACTCTGCCCGATAGCCACTCTAAGCATAATTACGAAGCGTTTGCCCCAGTTACTAACAGGCTCCTTATGGGTAAGTGAGAACTTGTACCATAAAAGCCTCATACTATAAGCAAAAACGCCAAGTGTAATGATAAGAACTATTGTAAAAACAACTTGCTTTGTCATGCCGTGGTTATTTTAAGTAAATATCTGAATCAACAATTACATCAACTTTTGATATACCTGCCACCATCTGTCGGGTATCTCATTATTGCAGGCTGTAAGATAATCATTATAAGAACAGGGAACTACATAATGACTGGCGAATTTTATCTGATTATCATTACCACATATTACTTCCATCCACCATCTATCGGATTTTCGACTTTTATAGAACACTATACCATCCTCAAAATCATTGGTTGGCACTGTATATTTAATAAAATCAGCTATACTAAGTTGAGGGATATCCTTTTTTCTTTGATTATAACCTTCAAAAGCATACCATATCATTTCGGCTAGCAGATAAGCAGTAATACCCCTATGATCGAAGCCTGGATTCATCTCGAAGAAACCTATTGCCGACAATTTGTCGCCCATTGCAGCATAACGTGTTAACTGGCACGCCTGCTCACCTGTAAAACCATTAGGGGAAGCATTGCCATTACCGGGAGCATCAGATGCTCTTATTGCTCCAATGTCGAAAGTAACCAGGTCGGCATTCCTTACTAATGGCTCAGTTTCTTTAAAGTCGGCATTTAACTGACCTAATCTGTAAACATCAAACAGAAGTTTATTCATCAGCTCAATCTCATTCTGATCGACGAAGTAAGTTTGATAGCCTATGTTAGTGTAGTTAAACAAATAGTTAGGCTTTTGAAGTATTATCTTGCTAAGATAATTCTGTGAGTTTATTACATTCTCAGCTACTTCCCCTAAATCGAAACGCGGATCAATAGCAGCAATGTTCACAATCTTATCAAGCTTTTCGAACGCTTTATACATTCCGTATGTAAGAGCCTGACTACCCCCAATTAAAATTGGAAAGATATTGTTACCAATAAGGTATGCCATTACTTCCGATAAAGCATAAACTGTATCAGCAAAATTGTGCCCTTTTTTCAGGTTGCCTAAATCACCTATTCGTGCTTTCCAGGAGCCTGCATATAAACTATAGAGGTACTTTCTGACTTCATTGGGTGCATCGGCGCAACCCTCATTACCAACAGCACCCCTATCGTCGGGTATACCTATAAGAGCTATGTCGTAATCTGCAGTTTCCGGGAACTGACCTTCAATAGTATATGCGCGGCAAATGTTAGCTATTAGAGTTTTTTCAGGAACTGAAAGATCAATCAGCTCGACAGGTATAGGTTCAAAGTAAATCGATATATCCATTAGTTCGAAGAATAATTCTTCAAACCTACGCAATTTTTAGAAAATAGAGAAGCAATTCAATCAGAGATTAAATACTCACTATTTAATTTTACAAGGCCATTAAACACTATCAAGCAAATATCTATTGTTTACCCGTTAAGTGAGTATTACTTTTTTGCCTTGCGGGTAGTTTTAGCTTTTTTCTCTTCCTTAGGAGCTTGTCCTGATGCATTGATAATTGCTTTTATTTCTTCAATAGTCAATGACTTTGGATCTTTCCCCTTGGGTATCTTGTAGTTTGTTTTACCCTGAGCTATATATGGACCGTAGCGACCATTAAGCACCTGAATTGATTCATCTTCAGGGAATTGCTGAATAATACGCTCACTTTCTTTCTTTCGCTTTTCTTCTATTATCTGTATTGCACGTTCGGCATCAATTGTATTTGGATCATCACTTTTAGCAAGAGAATAAAATGCTGACTTATGTTTGACATAAGGACCAAACCTGCCAATAGCCACCATCATATCAGCATCTTCATAATCGCCTATTGACCTTGGAAAATCAAACAGCTTAAGGGCTGTTTCAAGATCAAGAGATTCCATAGTTTGGCCTTTCTTTAATCCGGCAAATTTTGGTTTCTCAATATCGTCGGTATCGCCAATTTGAACCATAGGTCCGAAACGACCAATCTTAACATATACATTTTTACCACTCTCAGGATCAACACCCAGTAATCTTTCAGCCTTCACTTTTTCAGAAGTTTCAAGAGTTAAACGAACCTGTTCAGCAAAAGGGCCATAAAACTCTTTTATCATCTGGTTCCAGACTTTAAGACCCTGAGCTATATCATCAAACTCTTTTTCAACATTCGCAGTGAAGTTGTAATCGAGAATATTTTCAAAATTCTGAAGAAGGAAATTAGTAACCAATGTGCCAATTTCTGTAGGGAATAACTTTGCCTTTTCAGCTCCAACGTTCTCAGTCTTTTCAACAGAATTGACCTTATTATTCTTCAGGGTTATGGTCTCGAAGGTACGCTGATTACCTGGCCTGTCTTCCTTAACCACATACTCTCTTTTCTGAATAGTGGAGATTGTTGGTGAATATGTTGAAGGACGGCCAATTCCTAGCTCCTCGAGCTTCTTAACTAAACTTGCTTCGGTATACCTCGGAGGCTGCTGAGTAAATTTCTGAACTGCATTCATCTCATTCAAAAACAATGCATCGCCAGTCTTTATTGGAGGTAATAAGCCCTCTTCCTCATCACTTGACTCATCATCAGTTGATTCAAGATAAACCTTAAGGAAACCGTCGAATTTTATCACCTCTCCTTTAGCAACAAACCTCTCGTCGAATATTTTCGAATCCTTCTTAACCAGTATATTAACTGTTGTTCTTTCGAGCTCAGCATCAGCCATCTGGCTAGCAATAGTGCGCTTCCATATTAGGTCATAAAGTCGTTGTTCAGAAGCATCACTACTAACCTTCTGCTTTGAAAGATCGGTAGGACGAATTGCTTCGTGAGCCTCCTGTGCTCCTTTTGTTTTTGTAGTGTAGTTACGTGTTTTCACATATCTTGAGCCAAACAGACCGGTAATTTCATTCTTTGCCATATCGATTGCTGTCTGAGAAAGATTAACTGAATCGGTACGCATATATGTGATCTTGCCACTCTCATACAATTTCTGTGCAATCAGCATTGTTCTTGCAACCGACATACCAAGTTTTCTGCTTGCTTCCTGCTGAAGAGTTGATGTAGTAAAAGGTGCTGCCGGTGACTTTTTGGCAGGTTTAGTATCAACATCACTAACGGTGTAGGATGCATTGATACAATTAGTTAAAAAATCATAGGCTGAGCGGGCATCAGAAAATCTCTTTGAAAGCTCTGCTTTTATGGTTTGTTTTTCATTTTCACCTGCCAAGAAGAAAGTAGCAGTAACCCTGTAGTTGTAGGTTGAGTTAAATGCCTTGATCTCTTCCTCCCTTTCAACAATAAGCCTTACTGCAACTGACTGCACACGGCCTGCTGATAAAGCGGGTTTTACTTTTCGCCATAGAACAGGTGATATTTCAAATCCTACCAATCGATCGAGAACCCTACGTGCCTGTTGAGCATCAACTAAGTTTTTATCAATCCCTCTGGGATTTTTAATTGCATCGGTGATGGCATTCTTTGTGATCTCGTGAAAAACAATACGTTTTGTCTTCCTTTCATCAAGGGATAAAGCTTCAAACAAGTGCCATGAAATTGCCTCTCCTTCCCGGTCTTCATCGGATGCTAACCATACAACTTCAGCCTCATTAGCCAGCTTTTTAAGCTCTTTAAGCACTTTTTGCTTATCGGAAGTTACTTCATAGCGAGGTTGAAAATCATGTTCTATATCAACGCCTAATTGCTTTTTAGATAGATCGCGAATATGACCAAAACTTGATTTAACAATAAAATCTTTACCCAGGAAACCTTCGATAGTCTTGGCTTTGGCAGGGGATTCAACAATAACCAGATTCTTTGACATAAGCTCAATTAAGATATTAGCAGTATTTGCCTTATTATAAAAACGGGCACAAAGTAAAGCAATTAAAATGGAATGCTTTTCTTAGTTATTGATTTTTATTTACAACAATTTAATAATGAGGCAGTTCAAAAATACTTATTTTTGTATGCTCTTAGATTAGGCTTATAACCCCTATTTTATGATCAATGTTTAATTAAGCTAGTATAAAGTGGAGAAACGAAAACTTTACATGGAGACATACGGATGTCAGATGAATTTTTCTGACAGTCAGATAGTAGGATCTATAATGATTGACCATGAATTTGATTTAACCGAAAATATAGCTGATGCTGATTTAATATTTGTAAATACATGCTCCATTCGCGATCATGCGGAACAACGTATCAGAGCAAGACTCCAGGAGTTTAAAAAGTATAAGAAACTGAACCCTGACCTCAGGATAGGTCTACTTGGTTGCATGGCCGAACGTTTAAAAGAGGAGCTTCTTGAGCAGGAGCAGATAATTGATATTATAGTTGGGCCAGATGCCTACCGCGATCTTCCCCGACTGCTTAACATAGCTGAAACAGGGCAAAAGGCTGTAAATGTATTGTTATCAAGAGATGAGACTTATGCTGATATTAACCCTGTACATACTAAAGGTATTTCATCGTTTATTTCAATTATGAGGGGGTGCGAAAATTTCTGCTCTTATTGTGTGGTGCCATTTACAAGAGGAACCGAAAGAAGCAGAACACCCGACACTATTATAGCTGAAGCTACACGGTTATTTGAAGATGGAATAAGGGAAATTACTTTACTTGGTCAGAATGTTAATTCTTACAAGAGTGAAGACGGAACTACATTTCCACAACTGCTTGAAAGAGTAGCTAATGTAAGTCCATTGCTCAGAGTAAGGTTTGCAACTTCACATCCAAAAGATATTTCTGATGAGTTGATTGAAACAATAGCAAGAAACAAGAATATCTGCAATAGCATACATCTGCCGGTTCAGTCAGGAAGTAACAGGATCCTTAAGCTGATGAACAGAAAGTATACCCGCGAATGGTATCTTGAGAGAATAGATACTATTAAGCGAATTATCCCTGATTGTGCTCTCTCTACTGATATTATTGCAGGCTTTAGTTCAGAAACTGAGGAAGACCACCTGCAAACTAAGGAATTAATGGAGATGGTAGGATATGATTACGCTTTCATGTTCAAGTACTCCGAAAGGCCAAATACACTCGCAGCCAAGAAGTATGCTGATGATATTGAAGAATCTGTTAAGTCGAGAAGATTACAGGAGATCATCGAATTGCAGCAGGAGCTATCATATAAGAGCAATCTTAAAGATGTAGGTAAGACTTTTGAAGTTTTGGTCGAAAATCATTCAAAGAAGTCGAAAGAAGAGATGTCGGGCAGAAACAGTCAGAATAAAGTGGTTGTTTTCCCCTGCAGCACTTCAAAACCGGGTGATTATGTTAATGTTACAATCACTTCATGCAGCTCAGCCACTTTAAGAGGTGAAATTGCAAAATAATTTCGCATTCATCTAAGTAAAATCAATTATATGTCATCAAAATAGAATACTTTTGTGACGATAAAAGAATAATGACCTAAATTATTGGTTCACTTATAATTAGAAGAATAAAGTTGCACCTCTATATCAATAAAACAACCTCAATGTCACTGAATAAGACTTTTAGAACTGCAAATTTCATTATGGTTCTTGCAATGTCGATCATTGCTCTCAGTTCATGTATTTCGCAGAAAAAAACTATCTATCTGCAACAAAAAAGCTCTCTTACAACAGGTACGACCCAATATGAAAATGATTTAGCTACCTATAAGCTACAGCCGGGCGATTTTCTTTATATTGATATTAAGAGCCTCGATCCGACTAACATGACCTCATTTGATGGAGACAGTAGAAATGATTATCAGTTACAAAGTGATATGGGAGTTTACCTTAAAAGTTACCAGATAAGTGATTCAGGCTTTATAAGGTTCCCGGTAATTGGTAAGATTGATGTTGCAGGTCTTTCAGTCAGTCAGGTGAGAGATAAAATGCAGGATATAATGGACGATTTTTACCAGCTTACAACTATAACAGTGAAACTCGTTAATTTCAAAATCAGTATTCTTGGTGAAGTGAACCGTCCGGGCACATTTACAGTATACAACGATAAACTTAATATTTTTCAGGCATTAAGTATGGCCGGAGACCTTACAGCTTATGGTGATAGAAAGCAGGTTACCATTATACGAAAGACAAAAAACGGTGGTACCGAACTTCTTAAGGTCAATTTATTAAACGATTCGCTTCTTGAACTTCCGGGTTATTATTTACACCCCGATGATATCGTTTACATTGAACCCATGAGAAGCAAATCATTTGCTTTTACATCATTCCCATACGCTATAGTATTGTCTACTATTACTACTACTCTTCTAATTCTTAACTTCTTTAAATAATTTTATCTGTGGAAAATTACAATCAGGAACTTCACGAAGAAACCATTGATCTAAAACAGATATTCTTCAAGTTTTTCAGATACTGGTACTTATTCATAATTGCAATAGCATTATCATTAACAGTTGCTTACTTATTTAATAAGTACACCAAGCCAATCTATAAGGTTGGTACTACTGTACTTATAAAAGATGAAAAGTCGGCTTTCGATGCTCAGGCTCTTCTTGGTATAGGAAATATGAAGAATGCTCAGAGAATGGAAAATGAGATCGGCGTATTAAAGTCTAAATCCTTAATAAATAGGGCTATAAGATCACTTAATTTCGATATTTCATATTTCCAGACTGAGAATTTCATAACAAGAGAGTTGTATGATGAATCACCGTTCACAGTTCTTTTTGATACCTTAAGTCCTCAGCCTAGTGGTCTTAAGTTTAACATCTCAATTAAAAACAACAGAGAATATACTATTTCAACTGAAGGTGAGAAGGTTTCAGCTTATTATTACACAAAACATCGCAGAGAGGTACCTATAAATGAGCCAATAAATATCAAAGGCACATATAAATTCGGCGAAGTGGTTGAAGGAAAGTATCACAAGTTCAAGATAGTACTTAATACTAACTTTAAGGGTGATGACCAATTGAATACAAACATGTCGTTTGAATTCAACAAGATTGAAGACCTCATAAAAGAATTTGCTAAATTTATAATAGAGCCAATTAACAGAGATGCTTCAATTGTTGAAATCTCGCTTCAAAGCAATAATGTAAAGAAAGCTTCCGATTTCTTAAATGCCCTTACTTCACAGTATCTTCAGAGAAGTCTTGAGCGTAAAAATCAGATAGCAACAAACACTATCATTTTCATCGATAACCAGTTATTAGGCATTTCCGATTCATTGAAATTAGCTGAAAGTGACTTGCAGCAATTCAGGACAACCAATGAAGTAATGGACCTCGATTTCCAGTCACAGCAAATCTTCCAGTTAATGGAAAGTCTTGAAAAGCAAAAAGCTGAATTGATAGTGAAAAGTCAGTACTATAATTACCTAGCTGACTATTTGAGAGATAACAGAAATGATATGACAGGTCTTACAGTACCTTCATCAATGGGTATTGAAGATCCAATTCTTACCAAGCTAATTACCGACCTTACCCGTCTTTATGCTGAAAGAGGTGAAGCAAAATTAATGGCTAAAGATAAAAATCCAATAATTGCCTCTTTTGATGAGAGAATAAATGTTACAAAGCGAACTCTTGCAGAGAACATTAAAAACATTATCAACACTTCTAATATCTCTATTCGCGACATTGACAAACGCATTGCCAACATGTCGGGAAAGATTAATCAGCTACCAACCACTCAAAGGATGCTGTTTGGTATAGAAAGAAAGTTCAAGCTTAATGATGCTATCTACACCTACTTATTGCAAAAAAGATCGGAAGCACAAATAACACGTGCATCGAATATGCCTGATAATGAAGTGCTGGATACCGCCGACCCTTTGGAAATGTTGCCTGTGTTGCCAAAAAGAACACTCAATTATACAATAGCTTTCCTTATTGGAGTTATACTTCCTATCGGGTTTATCCTTGGAAAAGACTATTTCAACGATAAGGTAACAGAGAAGAAAGATGTTGAATCGATAACTTCCTTACCAATATTAGGCCAGGTGATTCATAGCCCCAAGACTTCGAAGCTTGTTGTGGCAGATTTCCCAAAATCGTCAATTGCTGAATCATTCCGACTAATTCGTACCAATCTTCAATTCTTCACTAAGAATCAGGAAAAGCAGGTTATTCTGGTTACCTCTACAATGGTAAACGAGGGTAAAACATTTACAGCAATGAATATTGCTTCAATATTTGCACTTTATGGTAAGAAGACCCTAATTATGGGCTTTGACTTAAGAAAGCCAAAAATATATCAGGACTTTGGACTATCAAATACTGAAGGTATAAGCACCTACCTGATCAATAAAAGCCCTTTAAATGAGATCATTCAAAAGACTTCTCTCGAGAATCTTGACTTCATTGCTGCTGGACCAATTCCACCTAATCCGGCAGAGTTGATAGCTTCAAAGCAGAACGACATACTGATTGAAAAATTGAAAGAAGAATATGATTTTATAGTGATTGATACTCCTCCTGTGGGAATTGTTACTGATGCCTTCCTTCTGATGAAATACACAGATATCAACGTTTTTGTTATTCGTCAGAACTTTACTAACAAGCGTGTCTTCGAAGCTATCATACATGATATTGAAAAGCGCGAATTAAAGAACATGGCATTACTTATCAACGATGTTCGATACGACAACAATTCTTATGGGTATGGCTATGGTTATGGTTATGGTTACGGCTATGGTTACGGTTATGGATATTATACAGATGATGACAATAACCTAAGCGAAAAACAGAAAAAGAAGAGAAAGAAAAACAATATTCCGGTAAGCTAAAATAAAGCCACGGCTATCGTGGCTTTTATGTTAGAACAACTGAAGAATATAACTGAAATAAGTTGCTAAATTTGCCTTCTATTATCTTTTATAATGACAATAAATCTTCATCCCGGGAATCGTAAACAGAAAGGAATAGTTATTTGGCTTAGCGGATTGCCCTGCTCAGGCAAAACTACCATTGGTGCAGGTTTAGAAAAAGTCCTTAAACAACAAGGTTATATTGTGAGAATACTTGATGGCGATATAACAAGAAAGGGCATTTGCAGCGACTTAGGTTTTTCTGATTTCGACAGGAAAGAGAACATACGAAGGGTTTCGGAGATTGCTAAGCTATTTTCAGAAACAGGTATTATAACCATTTGTGCTTTTATCACTCCAACCGACGAGATAAGAAGCATAGCACACAATATTATAGGCGAAGGCTCAATGGTTAGTGTGTTTATTGATGCTCCGCTTGAAATATGCGAAGAGCGCGATGTTAAGGGAATGTATAAAAAAGCCCGCAAAGGTGAAATTCAAGAATTTACCGGAGTTAGCTCACCTTTTGAAATACCTCAAAACCCTGATCTTATTATTTCAACTAACAGCGAAAATCCCGAGCAGAGTATTAAGCAGCTATATGATTTTTTATTACCTTTAATCGAAAGCTATGAAGAGTAAATATAATTTGACACATCTGGAAGAACTTGAGTACGAATCAATATATGTGATCAGAGAAGTTGCAGCACAGTTTGAAAACCCTGTATTACTTTTCTCAGGCGGAAAGGACTCAATTGTAATGACTCATCTGGCGGTGAAGGCTTTCTGGCCAGCCAAACTACCTTTTGCGCTGCTGCATATCGACACAGGACATAATTTTGAAGAAACCATTGTTTACAGGGACAAACTCATTGAATCAATTGGGGCTAAGCTTTATGTTGGCTCAGTTCAGGAAAGCATTGATACAGGACGAGTGGTTGAAGAAACAGGCTTTAATGCAAGTCGCAATGTTCTTCAAACAACAACACTACTTGATACTATTGAGAAATATAAATTTGATGCCGCTTTAGGCGGAGGCCGAAGAGATGAAGAGAAAGCAAGAGCTAAAGAACGGTTCTTCTCTCATCGTGATGAGTTTGGACAATGGGATCCAAAAAACCAAAGGCCCGAACTATGGAATATCTTCAATGGAAGAAAAAACCCGGGTGAACACTTCAGGGTCTTTCCTATAAGCAACTGGACTGAAATGGATGTATGGCAATACATCCTTAAGGAAAAAATTGAGCTTCCTAATCTTTATTTCACCCACAGACGTGAGGTCTTCTTCCGCGATGGTCAATGGTTGGCAAAAGCCCCTTTCATGAAGCTTAAGCAAGGCGAGTTCTATGAAACTAAAGATGTGAGATGCAGAACTATAGGTGACATATCTTGTACAGGCTTAACTTTGAGTACTGCAAACACAATTGAAGATATTATTGATGAAATTGCAGCTACCAGAGTTACAGAAAGAGGTGGGAGAGCAGATGATCAGAGATCAGAAGCTGCAATGGAAGATAGAAAAAAAGAGGGATATTTTTAATCAAGAGTTATTAAGAAGAATATCATGACAGAATTCTCGACAAAAGGTTACCTTGATATGGAGCTCTTACGCTTTACTACAGCAGGAAGTGTTGATGATGGCAAGAGTACTCTCATAGGAAGATTATTATACGATTCAAAGTCGATCTTTGAAGACCAGCTTGAGGCAATAAAAAAAGCAAGCATAAGAAGAGGTAATGAGCATGTTGATCTTGCTCTTTTAACTGATGGCTTAAGAGCCGAAAGAGAGCAGGGTATAACCATTGATGTTGCTTACCGTTATTTTGCTACTCCTAAGAGGAAATTCATTATTGCCGATACACCCGGCCATATTCAATATACAAGAAATATGGTTACCGGAGCATCAACAGCCAATGCAGCTATTATTCTAATAGATGCCCGGCACGGTGTAACTGAGCAAACATGCCGCCATTCATATATTGCTTCACTTCTGCGAATACCCCATATTATTGTATGTATCAATAAAATGGATCTCGTTGATTTCAACATGAATGTGTTTGAAAGAATAAAGAATGAATACATCACCTTCAGTCAAAAGCTCGACCTGAAAGAGATTTCGTTTGTGCCAATAAGTGCTTTACTAGGCGATAATGTTGTTGATCGTTCAACTAACATGGAATGGTATTTTGGCGGAACCTTAATGCAGGTACTTGAAAATATTGAGATTGGAAACGATCATAACTTCGCTGATCCGCGGTTTCCAGTTCAGTATGTAATTCGTCCTTTATCAGATGAGTTTCATGATTACAGAGGTTATGCCGGTAGAGTAGCCGGAGGAGTATTCAAACCCGGTGATGAAATTATGGTACTTCCATCTATGCTCAAAACAAAGATCAAAACTATAGATAAGTACAAATCAACCATTGAAGAGGCCTTCCCTCCTATGGCTATTACAATTACTCTTGAAGATGATATTGATATTAGTCGCGGTAATATGCTTGTACATCCCGATAACCTTCCTCTTGTATCGCAAGAATTTGATATTATGATGTGCTGGATGAACGAAAAGCCGCTTCAACTCAATTCAAAATATATTCTCAAGCATACCACAAACGAGGTTAAATGTCTCATTAAAGAGATAAAGTATAAAGTTAACGTTAATAACCTTGAGCATTTCAACGATTCAAAGATCGTGCTTAATGATATTGCCTGCGTTACAGTGAAGACAACAAAGCCTATTTTTATAGACCCATACAAAATGAATCGCCGCACAGGGTCAGTTATTATTATTGATGAATCAACGAATAATACTGTTGGAGTTGGAATGGTTCAGTAAAGGAGATATGGAATAATGGCGCAGAAAACAAATGTATCACGAGAGCAAACAATCATAGCAATCTTTCTTGTTGTCGGGGTCATTTATATCACTAGACTATTCTATATACAAGTACTTGATGATAGTTACACCTTATCGGCTAATAATAATGTTTTAAGGTATGTAACTCAATACCCTGCAAGAGGATTAATTTATGACAGAAACGGTAAATTGCTCGTATATAATGAGGCAGTTTATGATTTAATGGTTTTGCCGGCTCAGGTGAAACAAATTGACACACTTGAGTTCTGCGAATTACTTCAAATCCCTATTGAAGGGTTTCGTGAGAGAATGGCAAAGGCAAAAAAGTATTCTCGATATAAACCCAGTTTATTCGAAAAGCAGATCTCAAAAGAGACTTATGGTTTCCTTGAAGAGAAAATGTACCGCTACAAGGGCTTTTTTGTACAGCCCCGTACATTAAGGAAGTATCCAAAACCAATAGGCGCGCATCTTTTTGGTTACGTAGGCGAAGTAACCCAAGGCATAATTGACAAGGACCCATACTATAAATCGGGAGATTACATAGGTATTAGTGGTATCGAGAAATCATACGAGGAAGTTCTTAGGGGAAAGAAGGGTCTAAAGATTAAAATGGTTGATGTGCATAACCGTGAGGTTGGTAGTTATGCCGAAGGAAAGTACGATACTGTGTCGGTTATGGGACAAGATTTGTACCTTACCATTGACGGTGAACTTCAGGAACTAGGCGAAGCACTTATGGCAGGTAAGATGGGTTCGGTTGTTGCAATTGAACCTGCTACAGGCGAAATACTGGCCTTCCTATCCAGTCCGAGTTATGATCCAAATCTTCTTGTTGGCCGTGTTAGAGGGTACAACTTTAAACTGTTATCTGAAGATCCTGTTAAACCATTGCTTAACAGAGCAATGATGGGTGCATATCCACCCGGTTCTACCTTTAAAATGGTTAATGATATTATCGGACTGCATGAAGGGGTTATTACCCCCGATACAAGATACACATGCCAGGGGCCTGGCTCTTCACCTATCCGCTGTACCCATAATCACCAGTCGCCGCTTGATGTGTATGTTGCTATTCAGCAATCTTGCAATCCTTTTCACTGGCAGGTATTTAAAAGTATACTAAGCAGTTCGGGCCATGGTAGTTTAAGAAACAACTATGTTGAATGGCGTAAGCATGTAATGGGCATGGGTTTCGGTCAGAAACTAGGTACTGATATGCAGTTTGAGCAAAGCGGTAATATACCATCGGCCGAAACATTTGATAGAATTTATGGCAAGGGAAGGTGGAATGCATTAACCGTTAGGTCTCTATCAATAGGTCAGGGAGAAATCCTTGTTACTCCAATTCAGTTGGCAAACTTTGCTGCAGTTATGGCAAACAGAGGTACTTATCGGGTGCCTCATGTTGTTAAAAAATCCGGTTCCGAAGAAATGGTTGGTATACCTTACTCACAACATTCATCTTTGATCAGTAAAAAACATTTTGAAGTTGCTGTTGAAGGTATGCGACAGGTGGCTACTTTAGGTACTGCAAAATGGTATCAAATAGAAGGTATTACAATGTGTGGTAAAACAGGAACTGCTGAGAACCCGCATGGAAAAGACCACTCTTTATATATGGCATTTGCCCCTGCCGACAACCCGAAAATTGCAATTGCAGTGGTAATTGAAAATGCAGGTTTTGGTTCTACATGGGCATTGCCTATTGCATCTTTAATGATTGAAAAGTATCTTACAGGCACAATTAAGCGTGTTGAACTGGAAGAGAGAATGAAAACAACTAAATTGTATTAGTTAAGTGCGGGAACGAAATAATATATTCAGTAACATCGACTGGCCACTGGTAAGTTTATATCTCATACTTGTCACAATGGGCTGGTTGAATATATATGCGGCTGTTTATAACGAGGATTTTAAGAGTATTCTTGATATATCTCAAAGTTATGGTAAGCAGTTGCTATGGATCATTTCATCGCTGTTTTTGGCACTACTCATATTGCTTACCGATGCAAGGTTTTTCAGCACATTCTCCTATCTTATTTACGGGGCTTTGATTCTCTTGTTGTTGCTGGTGCTTTTGATTGGTTCAGAGATTTCGGGATCTAAATCGTGGTTTCAAATTGGGAGTTTTGGTCTTCAGCCTGCCGAATTTGCTAAATTCGCGACTAATCTTGCAATAGCACGCTTCTTCAGTTCTCAGCACCTCAATCTCAACCTTATACGAAATAAAATAATACCGCTTATCATAATGGGTGTGCCTTCATTGATGATTCTTATGCAAAATGATACAGGTTCGGCTCTTGTGTATAGCTCTTTCGTGCTGGTTTTGTATAGAATGGGACTGTCAGGTAATTTTCTCCTCGCCGGTTTAATGATAGTGTTTATCTCTATTCTAACACTTATGACAGGCACTCTTTATGTCATAATACTTTTAATTGCACTCGCCGCGCTTCTCTTTTTCTTTATGAAGAGGAACCGCAGAAACATAGCATCATTAATAGGATTACTCATTCTTGGTGTCGGGTTAACTTATAGCGTTGAAATTGGTGTTGAGAAGGTTCTGGGCGATCATCAAAAAGCGAGAATTAATGTGCTTCTAGGTAAAACCTTAGATCTTAAAGGAGTAGGATATAATGTAAACCAATCAAAGATAGCTATAGGTTCAGGCGGATTTTTCGGAAAAGGTTATCTCAACGGAACTCAAACAAAATATAATTTCGTACCAGAGCAAAGTACCGATTTTATCTTCTGCACAGTTGGTGAGGAGTGGGGTTTTATAGGTTCTACTGTTGTTGTTGCGCTCTTCCTTTTACTTCTGACAAGGATAGTTATTGTGGCCGAACGGCAAAGGTCTGACTTTAGCCGTATATACGGGTATGGAGTTGCATCTATTCTGTTCTTCCACTTTATGATAAACATAGGTATGACGATTGGTTTAGTGCCTGTAATTGGAATACCTCTGCCTTTTTTCAGTTACGGAGGTTCATCTTTATGGGCTTTTACCATCCTGTTATTCATCTTTATAAAACAGGATATTAACCGCAATGCTCTATTATAGAAATATTTAGCTTTAATAACTTATACATGGATACCCTGTCAACTCCTGTGTTAGAAGTAAGAAATCTAGCTATCTCTTTCAAGGATAAGGATATCTGGCGCAAGGCCGTTGAGAACGTATCTTTTGTGCTTAACAGAGGGGAAACCATTGGTATTGTGGGCGAAAGTGGTTCAGGAAAGTCGGTATCGGCATTATCTGTCCTTAGACTTTTGCCCGATAAAATAAGCCGAATTGACACCGGTGAGATCTTATTCCATTCAAATGACCGGAATCATAAGATATTTGATCTCAACTACAATGACTTACGCAAAATACGCGGAAATAAAATTTCAATGATATTCCAGGAGCCAATGACTTCATTGAATCCTGTAATGAAGTGTGGAAAGCAGGTAATAGAAACTATAAAACTACATCTTAACCTATCAACTGACGATGCTAAACTCAGGACGTTGAAACTGTTTGAGGATGTGATGCTGAATAACCCCGAATATGTTTACAATGCTTACCCTCATCAACTTTCAGGCGGACAGAAACAAAGAGTTATGATTGCCATGGCAATTGCATGTTCTCCCGAAGTGCTTATTGCTGATGAGCCAACTACTGCTTTAGATGTTACCGTTCAAAAGTCGATACTCAATCTGCTTAAGCAACTTCAGCAGAAGCTAAATTTAAGCCTGATCTTCATTAGTCATGACCTTGGGGTGGTATCTGAAATCTGCGACAAGGTAATTGTGATGCAAAAAGGTTGCATAGTTGAGCAGGGTGCTTCAAAAGAGCTCTTCTTCAACCCTTCGCATCCTTATACAAAGGGACTTATGGCTTGTCGGCCATCATTGAATGTACGCCTTAAAACCCTGCCTACCGTAAAGGATTTCATTACTGAAGGTGCAACTTTCGAAAATCAGATTGAGACTGCTGAAGAACGAAAAGCACGACACTCATCATTGTACCACAAAGAGCCTATCCTTAAAGTTAAAGACTTATCAGTAAGATATACCCTCCCAAAGCCCTGGTATAAAAAGGAAAATTCATACTTCTATGCAGTGAATAATGTTAGCTTTGATGTGTACAAGGGCGAAACACTGGGATTAGTTGGCGAATCGGGGTGCGGGAAAACAACATTAGGCAGGAGCATTCTCAGGTTGATTGAACCATCAGACGGTAACATCTTATTTGAAGGTAAAGATGTAAGTACCCTTAACAAAGCATCTATGAGGGAGTTAAGGAAAAAGATGCAGATAATTTTCCAGGATCCATATTCATCCTTAAATCCAAGAATTACTATCGGCGAATCAATAATTGAGCCTTTAAAAGCACATAGAATATATAAAAATGATAGGGAACGTAAGAATAAAGTGCTGGAGTTACTTGAAAGAGTGAACCTGTTACCCGAGTTCTATAACCGTTATCCTCATCAATTTTCTGGTGGTCAACGTCAAAGAATATGTATTGCAAGGGCTTTGGTTTTAAACCCGTCGTTTGTAATATGTGATGAATCTGTTTCAGCACTTGATGTTTCAGTGCAGGCTCAGGTGTTGAACTTATTAAATGACCTCAAGAAAGATTTTGGGTTTACTTACATTTTTATCTCTCACGATTTGTCGGTTGTTAAGTATATGTCCGACAGAATGTTGGTAATGAAAAGTGGAAAGATAATAGAGCAGGGGGAAGCAGATGAGGTTTACAGAAGCTCGACAGAGCCCTATACACGGCAATTGATTGACTCTATACCCGGCAAAGCTATAAAGCCTCTAATAACTCCTTAATATCGCTGTTTCTAAAAGGTTTTCCCAGATAACCATCCATACCGACTTCCATGCAATGAGCACTTTCATCTTGCACCGAACTTGCTGTCATTGCAAATATCTTCACTCTATGTTCCCTATTATTTGCCCTTTCGAACTCTCTGATCTCAATGGTTGCTTCAAAACCATTCATTTCGGGCATATGAAGATCCATAAATACTATATCGTACTCGCTTGTTTTGAATTTTTCAACTGCTATTAAACCATTTTCAGCCAAATCGACAGTAACATCAAATTTTTTCAGCATTATCATGGCAACTTTTTGATTGATAGAGTTATCCTCAACCAGCAGAATTCTTTTATTTCTTGTACCCGTCATAATAGTATATGAAATATCCCCCTTTTGTTTATTTAATTCTACTGTTAATGTATATATTTACCAAAAGTCATACGACCTCTAATAAAAAAGCTTAAAAAAATGTTATAGCACTAAGCAATTACTGCGCATAAAGCACTCACAGAACTTAAGTAAATTAATACCTTTACAGATATTATTAAAAATATGGCCCGTAAGAAAGTAGTAAAATCAAGTCCCATTGTTCAAAGCCCATTTGCCAAATTAGTTGAAGAGTTTTTCTTCAAAAATCCAACTAAGGCTTTCAACCACAAGCAAATCTCTCATGCTTTAGGTATTTCTGACAAAGTTAGTAAAGAACTTGTTACAAAAATAATTGAAGCATTAGAAAGCACAGGGATTATTGTTGCATTAAACAGGGGGAAGTTCACATACAATCCGGAGCTTATTGCCGAAAAGTATAGTCATACAATTATCGAGGGCAAACTCGATATGAAACAAACCGGCAAAGCGTATGTGATTACCAAAGAACTTGACGATGATGTATTCATTGCAGCCGGCAATACAGGCCATGCGCTTCATGGTGATACTGTTAAGGTACGTCTTTTCCCGATGCGAAAAGACCATAAACAGGAGGGCGAAGTAATTGAAATATTACAAAGATTTAAAAGCCAGTTTGTTGGGAAGGTGCAAATATCGGGCAGATTTGCATTTTTAATACCCGATGAAGCAAATATGCCTTATGATATTTTTATCCCTAACGAAGCTCTTAATAAAGCTAAAAACGGACAGAAGGCAATTGCTAAGATAACAGAATGGCCCGAAAGATCGAAGAATCCATTTGGCGAAATAATTAAAGTACTTGGTGAACCCGGTGATAATAATGTTGAAATGCATTCGATCCTGGCATCGTTCGATTTCCCTCTTGAATTCACTAAAACCAGCCTTAAACAATCGGAAGAAATTCCAATTGAAATAACTGATAAAGAGATAAAGAGAAGAAGAGATTTCAGAAATATCTGGACATGCACCATTGATCCACCCGATGCCAAGGACTTTGATGACGCTCTGTCGTTATTGAAAAAAGATAACGGTAATTGGGAAGTAGGTGTTCATATAGCCGATGTAGCACATTATGTTAAATCAGACACTCCAATTGATGTTGAAGCTTATGATAGAGGAACTTCTGTTTACCTGGTTGATCGTACAATACCTATGCTTCCCGAGAAGCTCTCAAATAATGTATGCTCTTTAAGACCTGATGAAGATAAACTTTGTTTTTCGGCAGTGTTTGAACTTGATCATAATGCTAAAGTGCTGAACGAGTGGTTTGGAAAAACAATAATTCGAAGCAACAGGCGGTATAGTTATGAAGAAGTTCAGAAGATGATTGAGGGTGAAGATGGTGACTATAAGGATGAGTTGATGATACTTAATGATCTTGCTTCCAAATTAAGGGAGGAAAGATTTAAGAAAGGTTCAATTGCATTCCACTCTCAGGAGGTTAAGTTTATTCTCGATGAAAAAGGCAAGCCAATTGATACTTATATCAAGGAGCAGAAAGAGGCTAATATGCTGATTGAAGATTTCATGCTTCTGGCTAACAGAAGTGTAGCTGAACTGATCGGTAGAAAAAAAGGAAATATCGAGCCCAAAACATTTGTTTACAGGATACATGATGAGCCAAACCCCGAGAAACTACAGAAATTTGCGGAGTTTCTTACCAAATTAGGCTATAAAATGAATATTAGTTCCCGCAAACAGCTTTCTAAATCATTCAATAATCTGTTCGAACAAATATCAGGAAAAGGTGAAGAAGCAATGATCGAAACCATTGCTATTAGAACTATGGCCAAGGCAGTTTATTCAACTTTCAATATAGGTCATTACGGACTTTCATTCCCCTATTATACTCACTTCACATCGCCTATCAGACGATACCCCGATCTAATGGTGCACCGATTGCTCGAAGCTTATTTGAACAATGAACCTTCAGTCGATAAAGATAAATTTGAGGAGTACTGCACCCACTGTTCCGATATGGAAAAGAAAGCTGCTGAAGCAGAAAGAGCATCTGTTAAATACAAGCAGGCCGAGTATCTTCAGGATAAGATCGGCCAATCATTCAATGGTCTTATTTCGGGTGTCAGCAAATGGGGTATTTACGTTGAACTGGAAGGGAATAAGTGCGAAGGTATGGTCTCTATGAGAACTATGGATGATGATTTCTATTATCTTGATGAGGATAGTTACAGGGTTATCGGACAGCATAAGGGAAAAGAATTCAGATTAGGAGATCCTATTCAGGTGAAGGTGCATAGTGTTGACTTACAAAAGAAACAGATGGACTTTATAATCGATAGTCCTGATATGCTCCCTCAAACCTTCTATAAGAATGAAAAGCCCGGTTCAAATCACCGCAGCAAAAGGAATGGTGGCAAATCACGCTCCTTTTCAAAGGCGAACGATAAAAAGGGAAAATCAGCCAAAAGAAACCGGCGGTAATAACAGTTAATTTGTTGCTACTGTCTTGAGTATTATTATAACTTTCGCACAGCTTTTAACAAACCTTCGCTGATACCAATTCTATAACCTGCTGATGAATAGGTAATTTCACCATCTTGGTTTATGTATAGCACATAAGGCAATTGTGGCTCCGTTTTATTAGCTGTTGAGTTATAGATCAATGGAAACAGCTTGTTGTTATCGATCACAAAGCTACTATTATCAGGAAGGTTATTATACATCGACTTGCTGAACTTGTTTTGTACAATGTTTTCAGGAACCACAAACATAAAGCGTCCTCCCCACTTATCGAAATCTGTCTTTAACTGGGGTATATCGCTCATAACATGACGTGTAGGCTCATTTGCCGGGTTAATGAAAGCTATTATTATGCCTTTATCTTTAGCAATATCTTTCAAATTCAACTTAATACCATCTATATCAATAACATCAGTATTTAACTCTATAATGCCGGCTATCTCAGTATTCTTTGCAAACTGTTCGAGAATTATGGTTTTTGTTATCTCTTCACCATCCTTCACATTAAAATACTCACTACGGGTAAGCACACTGCCATCATTTCTTCTGTTTCCTGTAAGCAGAAGGTAATAACCAGGAACCAGACTGATCTTTGCAGGAAATTCATTCAATTCATTATTCTCTTCATAATCAAGAGTGGTGAAGCGACCATCGTTATATTTCTGCAATGTGTAATGTATAGAATAAACAGGTTTTATCTGATTCTCTATATTGCTGTTTAAAGTAAGAGTAGCACTCTTTACAGGAGCATCCTGCGATTCAAATACTATTGTTTGCCAGTTATTGTTTACCAGCACTTCAGGATTAGAGGTAGCTATATCAATCCTGGCAGGAATACCGAATGTACGGCATAAGGCTACAAAAAAGATATTTCTTGATCTCTTGTCGGCTATCCTTATATCATACACTCCTTTTGGTGAAATCGGACAACCCATATAATTTTCGGTAGTGCTTATCATGATACTATCGTTAATCCAGCGGGTAATCACACTTATATCCTTCCGGGCACTATTCCTGAAATCTTCATTAAATCTACTGTTAAGATAACTTCTCCATGGGCGGATTAACTCATTTTGAATGCGTGGCGAAAGAATAGTGTTTACATAAGTCTCTCTGTCATAATTGCCACTGTTTGCAGTACTTAAAAGATGATCGGTAAGATATGCAGCAGGTGTATCTCTTATATCTTTCTCTGATACAGAACTCAGAATATCTAATACATAATCATGATCCTTATTAGCCTTTAGGAAATTGCTTATCTCTCTCCAGTTTCCCCAGCTCAATGAGATATACTTTTTAACCAAAGATGAATCCAAACCAATCGCCTGTGCAAGCCTTAAAGCATCGGCAGGTTGCATAAAAGTGGATACATACTGATTTCTCAAGGAATCTTCATAAGCTAGTCGCCTGTTGTTCTCTTCTTGTTTCTCAATAGTTACCTGCTCTATGCTCTTTTCCACAGGTGGTATATTATCAACAACCTCAACATACTCTGCACCTTTTTGTCTTGTTAAACTGATCAGCACAGTATCACTATTCCCAACAGAGACATTTGAATAACCATAGTACCCATCTTTGCTTGCCCATATCTGCAAATCGCCTAAACCGGTAATCAGATCTGTAAAGCCCTTATCATCAGTTTCTTTAACGACCATTGGATAGAATTCAGCATAGTTGTAAATTTTGAATTCAACCTTTGCCTTGTTAACAGGTTTTGAATCCTTATCCTGTACCTTAACAACTATCTGCTTTGTTAAAGTATAAGCCGGCAAGCTATTGATCTTTGTGAAGTAATCTGTTTTACTGATTACACTTTCGCTTCCTGAATAATCACCTATAACATTGGTATGCACCATCATAGCCCTCTTAACAGGCATATCAAACCACCCCTTATTTAATACAGCTTCGGGTTCACATGCACCAAGATATTGCCATTTGCCATCAACATATACCTCAACCCAAGCATGATTATCGTCGGTATGTGCCCATCTGGGTGTATAAACCTGTCGTGCAGGAATACCTACTGATCTCATGGCGGCAACTGTAAAAGTTGACTCTTCACCACATCTGCCCCAACTTGTTCTAACTGAAGCCAAAGGAGAGGAAGTACGACCATCGCTCGAACGATAATTAACCTTTTCATGACACCAGTGATTCACTTCAAGAGCTGCATCTTCCATTGATAGGTCTTTTACTCTCGGGGTAAGTTCCTTAAAAAAGACCCTTCTTGAAGAATCAAGATCCTCATTATTAACCCTTACAGGTAACACGAAATGGCGGAAAATATCTTCAGGCAGATCTTTGCACCATGAAAAAGTTTCTCTTGCTTCGAAACTGAGATTTACCTGCTCCAGAAAGTAATCTCCATCATTATCAGCTAGATCATTTATAGGCATATATGCGTATAAGAACTTCAACGCCTCTGCTTTTTCATTACCAATATCCCTATTAAATATATCGAATAACCCGGCGCTTCTATGAGCTGCCAACTTTTTCCTTAATTCAAATCGATCGTTTACTTGCTTTCTATACCTGCTATCAGTGATGAAATGCTTTTTATCATAGCACCCCGAAAATACTAGTGTCAGGAGTAACAAAAAAGAAAGAATGGTCTTATTCATTTGCTTGAGATTGGTAAAGCAAATGTAATAAGTTCTATATAATAAGAAAGGC
>OBJA01000806.1_pt1 | contig 25251 bp, 41 predicted proteins | sample 1519751 | NCBI WGS metagenome assembly OBJA01 (sample SAMEA3881238, study PRJEB22517) | soil metagenome | biome: lake sediment; feature: soda lake sediment; material: sediment, water from around vicinity | place: India | collected 2013-12-23 | depth 3 m
CCGTGAAGGCGGCCGCACCGTGGGCGCCGGCGTTATCAACAAGATTATTTCCTAACGGCTTGCCAGCCGGACAACTGATAATAGCAGGAACAGAATCATGATCAATACGCAGAAGATCCGGATCCGCCTCAAGGGCTACGACCATAAGCTGATTGACCAGTCCACCGGCGAGATTGTCGAAACCGCCAAGCGGACCGGAGCAACGGTGGCCGGTCCCATCCCTCTGCCCACTTCGGTGAACAAGTTTTGTGTTCTCCGGGGGCCCCATGTGGACAAAAAGTCCCGGGAACAGTTTGAGATGCGGACCCATCGCCGGCTGCTGGATATCCTGGAGCCGACCCAGCAGACCATCGACGCCCTGATGAAGCTGGAGCTGTCCGCCGGAGTTGATGTTGAGATCAAGCTTTAAGCCGCTTTACTACTGACAGGGGTTAACGATGTCTAAGAATATGGGTTTGCTTGGCAAAAAAATGGGGATGAGCCGGGTTTTCACTGAAACCGGGGTCGCAGTGCCGGTTACGGTGATCGAGGCCGGTCCTTGCGTGGTGCTGCAGAAGAAGACCATCGCCAGCGACGGCTACAATGCCATTCAGATCGGCTTTGGCGCCAAAAAGGAGTCGCGGCTCAACAAGGCCGAGGCTGGCCACGCCAAAGCGGCGGGGCAGGGCGGCTTCTACCACCTCAAGGAGTTCCGGGTTGCCGACCCCGACGCCTACGAAGTGGGCCAGGAGATCAAGGTCAGCGATCTGCTAAACGTGGGCGACATCGTCGATGTCCGGGCCAAGAGCAAGGGGCGCGGCTTCCAGGGTGTGGTCAAACGCTACGGATTCAAGGGCGGGAGGGCCACCCACGGTTCGATGTTTCACCGGGCTCCGGGCTCCATCGGTTGTAGCGCCTGGCCGAGCCGGGTTATCAAAGGCAAGCGGATGCCGGGTCAGATGGGTGATAAGTTCGTAACCAAGAAGAACTGTACCATCATTGATATTCGTCCCGAGTCCAACGTGATCGTCCTCAAGGGCGGTGTTCCCGGCGGCAAGCAGGGAGTTATTCAGATTTTCAAGAAGTAATCGAGCCCAAGGGGGTAACGATAATGGCGGTAACCGAAATTTATAATATCAAGAAGGAAAAGGTGGGAGAGGTCGATCTTAACGACGAACTCTTCAAGCTGGAGGTCAATCCGCACCTTTTGCATGATATCGTCCGGATGCAGCGGGCCAACCGGCGGGCCGGCACGGCCTGCACCAAGACCCGGGCCGAAGTCAAGGGCAGTGGCAAGAAGCCCTGGCGTCAGAAGGGTACCGGTCGTGCCCGGGCCGGCAGTCGCAAGTCTCCGGTGTGGCGGGGCGGCGGCACCGTCTTCGGGCCCAAGCCGCGGAGCTACGGGTTCAAGATGCCGCGCAAGGCGCGCAAGCTGGGCCTGCGGATGGCCTTAAGCTCCCGCTACCAGGAGGAGTTGCTGCTGGTAATGGACGACTTTCGCCTGGATGAGAACAAGACCAGGAAGTTTGTCGAGGTAATGAGCAACTTTGCCATCGACAACGCCCTGATCGTGGTCCCGGAGCGGATTGAAAGCCTTGAGCGCTCCTCACGCAACGTGCCCGGCTTCAAGGTGATGCCCACCGAGGGACTCAATGTCTATGATATTTTGCTGCACAAGCACATCATTCTGTTGCAGCCCTGTATCGGCCAGCTGGAGGAGAGGTTGCTGTCATGAAAAATATCTTTGAAGTAGTCAAGCGTCCCCGCTTGACGGAAAAAAGCATGGGGCTGCAGGAGGCGCACAATCAAATCGTGCTTCAGGTTGATCGCAAGGCCAACAAGGATGAGATCAAGAAGGCGGTGGAAAGTCTCTTCAACGTCAAGGTCGAGAATGTGCGGACAGCCAACATGCCCGGCCGGCGGCGGCGGATGGGTCGCAATGTCGGACGGACTTCCGACTGGAAAAAGGCTTTTGTGTCCCTGAGCAGCGATAGCAAGCTCGATTTTCTCGAGGAGCTTTAAGATATAAGAGCTTTATTGAAACAACCAGCAGGAGTTTCACATGGCACTGAAAACATATAAACCAACCTCACCGGGCCGGCGTAATCTGGTTACCGTGGTCAACCCCGAGCTCTCCAAGGAGCGGCCGGTCAAGGGACTGGTCAAGACCTTAAGTGGTACCGGTGGTCGTAACAACTACGGTCGGGTCACCGCCCGCCATCAGGGTGGCGGCCACAAGCGCAAGTACCGGATGGTCGACTTCAAGCGCGACAAGGTCAACATTCCCGCCAAGGTGGCGGGGATTGAGTACGATCCCAACCGGACCGCCAACATTGCCTTGCTCCAGTATGTTGACGGCGAGAAACGTTATATTCTCTCCCCCAGCGGGATTAAGGTCGGGGATGTGGTGGAGGCCGGCGATAATGTTGATATCAAGCCCGGTAACTGCCTACCCATGGGCAACATGCCCCTGGGTAGTCAGATCCATAATATCGAGATGAAGATCGGCAAGGGCGGCCAGTTGGTGCGCAGCGCCGGTGGGTCGGCCCAGTTGATGGCCAAGGAAGGCGATCACGTGCTGGTCAAGCTGCCCTCCGGCGAGGTTCGCCGTTTCCATCGGGCTTGCCGGGCCAGTATCGGCCAGGTGGGCAACATTGAGCATGAAAGCCGCAAGCTGGGCAAGGCCGGTCGCAATCGCTGGCTGGGACGCCGGCCCAAGGTGCGGGGCGTGGCCATGAACCCCATCGACCACCCAATGGGTGGCGGTGAGGGTAAGAGTTCTGGTGGCCGTCATCCCGTCTCGCCGTGGGGTATGCCGACCAAGGGCTACAAGACCCGGCGTAACAAGAGAAGTGACAAGGATATTGTCAAGAAAAGATCCTAAGATAAGGGGGAGCTGAAGTGGCACGCTCGATTAAGAAAGGACCGTTCATCGATGACCACCTGCTGAAGAAGGTGGAGAGGGCCCGGGAAGAAGGTTCGCGCAAGGTAATCCAGACCTGGTCGCGGCGTTCCGACATCATCCCCGAGATGGTCGGGTTGACCTTCGCCGTACACAATGGCAAGAAGTTCATCCCGGTTTTCGTTACCGAAAACATGGTGGGCCACAAGCTCGGTGAATTTTCTCCGACCCGGACCTACTACGGTCACGCGGCGGATAAAAAGAAGAAATAAGCTTGCGACAAGCAAGATAAGAGGAGTGGACGGCTATGGAAGCTAAAGCCTTGGCCCGGAATATCCGGATTTCCCCCCAGAAGGCCCGCCTGGTTGCTGACCTGGTGCGGGGCAAGCAGGCGGAAACCGCCATCAACACTTTGCGCTTCATGCCCAAGAAAGGGGCACGGATCCTCCGCAAGGTGATTGAGTCGGCGGTTGCCAATGCCAGCCAGAATGAGGCCATCGACGTGGACAACCTCTACGTCAAGACCATTCATATCGACGGCGGTCCCATGCTGAAGCGGATTCGGCCGATGCCTCAGGGTCGGGCCGGACGTATTCTCAAGCGAAGCAGTCACATCACCGTCGTGCTTGACGAGCAGTAAGAACCAGCCAGGTGATTTGCCCCGATAGTCGGGGCTATAGAACCAGTTTACGGAGGAAAGTTTTGGGCCAGAAAGTCAATCCAATTGGTTTACGGCTGAATATCGTGCGGACCTGGGACTCCATTTGGTACGCCGATCGTGATTACGCCAGAAATTTCCTGGAGGATCAGAGCCTCCGGAAGTATCTCAAGAAGCGACTCTATCACGCCGGGGTTTCCCGTATTCAGATCTCCCGCACCGGGGAGAAGATTCGGGTCAAGCTGCATACCGCCCGTCCTGGCGTGGTAATCGGTAAAAAAGGATCCGAGATTGATCTGCTGAAGAACGATCTGGAACGCCGGACCGGCCGTGAGTGCGCCCTGGACATCCAGGAGGTGCGACGGCCCGAAGCTGATGCCCAGTTGATCGCCGAAAACGTGGCCCAGCAGTTGGAGCGGCGGGTGGCTTTCCGTCGGGCCATGAAAAAGGCTGTCAATATGGCCTTGAAGTTTGGCGCCAAAGGGATTAGGATTGCCTGTTCCGGTCGCCTTGGCGGGGCGGAGATGTCCCGCCGGGAATGGTACCGGGAAGGGCGGGTCCCCCTGCACACCCTGCGGGCCGATATTGATTACGGCCTGGCCGAAGCCAAGACCACCTATGGCATCATCGGGGTCAAGGTTTGGATTTTCAAGGGTGAAGTGCTGGCCGACGAAGATTTTCGCCAACCGGAAGAGCAGGCTTAATGACGGTGACGTGGCCTTCGGGTCAGCGGCCCAGTTTTATTAATTGCAAACAGCGTAAGCGTTCACCAAGGGTACTAACCTGCAGATTTAACGAGACGTAACCGTTCAGCAGTGCCGCAGATTCGGGCAAGCAGCCAGGCGCCACGTACCCCGTGTATTTGCCTGGCTGATCGCCCGAAGGTGCGGTGCTGCTGAACGGTTACCAAACAGCTTAGGTAACGAGATGCTTAGTCCCAAGAAGGTCAAACATAGAAAAATGTTCAAGGGCAGGATGACCGGCAGCGCCCAGCGCGGCTCCTCCATCGCTTACGGCGAGTACGCCTTGAAGGCGGTGGGCTGCGGTCGGATGACCTCCCAGCAGATCGAGGCCGCTCGTATTGCCATCAACCGTAAGGTTAAGCGTGGCGGCAAGATGTGGATTCGGATCTTCCCCGACAAGCCTTTCACCAAGAAGCCGGCCGAAACCCGGATGGGTAAAGGTAAGGGCAGCCCCGAGGGCTGGGTGGCGGTGATCAAGCCGGGCCGGATTCTTTACGAGTTGGCTGGGGTCGACGGGGCGCTGGCCCGGGAAGCCCTGCAGTTGGCGGCCAATAAGCTGCCCTTCCCCACCAAGATCATCGATATGGACAGTACGTTATGAAAATCAAGGAAATCCGCGAATTGAGCAGTGATGAGATGCAGGCCAAGGTTCGTGAACTCTCGGAAGAACTCTGTCGGCTGAAGTTTCAGCACGGGATTCGCCCTTTGGAGAACACCGCCAAAATTCGCCAGACCCGTAAAACGATCAGCCGGATCAGGACCGTGTTGCACGAAGCCGCCGGTCGCTAGGCATGGGGTGACCGGCTGACAGACCGAAAGGGCCGGCACCGAACATAACTTTTATATTCGGGATTCGATAGATGAGTGCAGGACAAGGACGCAAGAAGACCCAGGTTGGCCTGGTGGTCAGCAACAAGATGGACAAGAGCATTGTCATTCAGACCACCCGCCTTACCCCTCACAAGCTTTACGGCAAGTACATCCGGCGACAGGTCAAGTACCTGGCCGATGACCCGGAAAATACCTGCAATGTGGGCGACCGGGTAATGATTGAGGAGTGCCGCCCTTTGAGTCGCCGTAAGCGCTGGCGGCTGCGCACCATTCTCGAAAAAGCTGTGTAAACTTCCAGGCAGCGGAGATGCATAAATGATCCAGACAGAGACGGTATTGAACGTGGCCGACAACTCCGGGGCCAAGAAAGTGATGTGTATCCGGGTTCTCGGCGGCACCGGACGGCGTTACGCCAGCATCGGCGACGTGGTGGTGGTTTCCGTGAAGGAAGCGATTCCCAACGCCAAGGTGAAGAAGGGTGACGTGGTCAAGGCGGTGGTGGTACGGACCAAGAAGGAAATTCGCCGCCTGGACGACACGGCGGTGCGTTTTGACGAAAACTCGGCGGTCCTGGTCAACAACGCCGGTGATCCCATCGGCACCCGTATTTTCGGACCGGTGGCCCGTGAGTTGAGGCCCAAAGGATTTATGAAGATCGTATCCCTGGCCCCCGAGGTTCTCTAGGCCGGTTCCAACAGTTTGAGGCAATGACGATGCATAACGCGAAAGTACATTTGAAGGTCAATGACCAGGTGGAAGTGATTGCCGGTCGTGACAAGGGTCGGGTCGGTAAGGTGATCCGGATTGACCGGGCCCGGGGCCGGGCGGTGGTGGAGAAGATCAACATGATCAAACGCCACACCAAGCCCAGCGCCGCCAACCAGCAGGGCGGCATTATCGACAAGGAGGCGGCGGTGGCCATCAGCAACCTGATGCTGATCTGTCCCAAATGCGCCCAGACCTCACGCCTTGGCCGCCAGGTGCTGGAGGATGGCACCAAGGTCAGAATCTGCAAGAAGTGCAAGGAATCGGTCGAGGCCAAGGCTTAACCGGGATTATCAGGCAAGTAATAATAGCCCCGATTATTGAAGACTCCACGCTTGGAGGCGTTAAGAGCATGGCAGGAATGAAACAGTTTTACTTCGATGAGTGCGTGCCGCAACTGATGAAGGAGTTCGGCTACCGCAATATCATGGAAGTGCCGAAGTTGGAGAAGGTTACCATTAATATGGGCCTGGGTGAGGCGGTTCAGAACCCCAAAATCGTTGAGAGCGCCAGCCAGGAGATGACATTGCTGGCCGGTCAGAAGGCCGTGGTTACCCGGGCCAAGAAGTCCATCGCCACCTTTAAGTTGCGCGAGGGAATGCCCATCGGTTGCCGGGTGACCCTGCGCGGCGATCGGATGTATGACTTCCTGGCCAAGCTGGTTCATGTGGCCCTGCCCCGGGTCCGCGACTTTCGCGGGGTCTCCTTCAAGGCTTTTGACGGCCGTGGTAATTACTCACTGGGGATCAAGGAACATATTATTTTCCCGGAAATCGACTACGACAAAATCGACAAAATCAAAGGCTTGAACATCGCCATTACGACTACGGCCAAGACCGATCAGGAAGGCCGTTTTCTCCTCAAGGCGTTGGGCATGCCCTTCAGAAAGTAATTGACAGGCGGGAGGCTGTAGAAGTTGGCTAAGAAATCGATGATCGCAAAGTGTAACCGGAAGCCCAAGTTCAAGGTGCGGGATTACAATCGTTGCGGCCTCTGCGGCCGCCCCCGGGCCTACTATCGCAAGTTCGGCGTGTGTCGTATCTGTCTCCGCTCCCTGGCCTCCAAGGGCGAGATTGCCGGAGTTACCAAGTCCAGCTGGTAGGCTTGGGCACCTCTGATAAATAAAGTTTGTTCAGTATTTTTTGGTTTCTACCGTTAATCCAATGGAGCTTGGAGGAGTTTGAAACGATGGCGATGAGTGATCCGCTGGCCGATATGCTGACCAGGATACGTAATGCCGTGATGGTTGGCCATGAGAGCGTGGAAATTCCGCTTTCCAAGGTAAAATATGGTTTGGCCTCGATTCTGAAGCAGGAAGGCTACATCGAAGATTATCAGCTGGCCGAGGACAGCCGGCAGGGGACGATCAAGATTCGTCTCCGCTATGACGACCGTAACACAGGGGTTATCACCGGTATTCGCCGCTGCAGCAAGCCCGGGCGGCGGATTTATGTCAAGCATGATCAGATCCCCAAGGTAATGAGCGGCCTGGGGGTGGCGGTACTTTCCACCTCCCGCGGCATCATGACCGATCGCCAGGCCCGTGAACAGCGGATCGGCGGCGAACTGCTCTGCGAAGTCTGGTAAAAATAATAAGGTGAAACAATGTCGAGAATAGGCAAACAGCCCATTGAGGTGCCCGGCGGAGTCAAGGTTGACATCAAGGGCTACCAAGTCACCGTCAGCGGACCAAAGGGTAAGTTGGAACGTGAGATTCGCCCGGAGATCGCCCTGGAGCAGACCGATGGCCGGATTCTGGTCAAGGCTCGGGATAATTCCCAGCGGACCCGGGCCTTCACCGGGCTGACCCGGAGCCTGATCAACAACATGGTGATCGGGGTGGAAAAAGGTTTCCAGAAAAAGCTGCTGGTCGAAGGCGTGGGCTACCGGGTCGAGGCCAAAGGGCAGGTACTCAACTTGAGTGTCGGCTATTCCAATCCGGTTGCCTTCGATCTCCCTGCCGGGGTTTCCGCCGGGGTGGAAAAGAATGCTGTAACCCTGGAGTCCATCGACAAGGAACTGTTGGGGGAGACGGCGGCTCGCATCAGGGCGGTGCGCAAGCCAGAGCCTTATAAGGGTAAAGGGATCCGTTACGAGAACGAGTATGTCGCCAGAAAGGCCGGCAAGACCAAGTCTAAATAAACAGGCATAGCAATGGCAAAGATGAATAGTCGGGCGATGGCCCGTGACAAGCGGATTAAGCGGATCAGGAAAAAGATAACCGGGACCGCCCAGCGTCCCCGTCTGCGGGTGTTCAAGAGCGCCCGTCATATCTACGGTCAGTTGATCGACGATATGGCCGGACACACCATAGTGGCCACCTCCACCTGCGCCAAGGAGTTTGCCGGTGCTGAGACCAAGGGTAAGACCGAGCAGGCCAAACTGGTGGGCCTCAAGCTGGCTGAGTTGGCCAAGGCCCAGGGCGTGGAGCAGGTGGTTTTTGACCGGGGCGGCTATATCTATCACGGCCGGGTCAAGGCCCTGTCCGATGGCGCCCGGGAAGGCGGCCTGGATTTCTAGATCATAATAACAAACTCAATTTGCTTGGGGGTGTACCTTGGCGGAATTCAAGAGTGGCAATAGCAGCGACGATCAACTGATCGAAAAAATTGTCTTCATTAACCGGACCGCGAAAGTAGTAAAGGGCGGCCGCCGTTTTAACTTCAGTGCCATTGTGGTGGTGGGCGACGGCAAGGGCAAGGTTGGTTACGGCCTGGGCAAGGCCAACCAGGTTCCCGAGGCGATTCGCAAGGGGGTTGAAAAGGCCCGCAAGGATATGAAGTCGGTGGCGGTCAGCGAGGTGAGCATTCCCCATGAGATAATGGGCAAGTTCGGTGCCGGCCAGGTACTGCTCAAGCCCGCCGGTGCCGGCACCGGCGTGATCGCCGGTGGTCCGGTGCGGGCGGTACTGGAGGCCGCCGGGATCCACAACATTCTGACCAAATGCATCGGCTCCCATAATCCCCACAATATGGTCAAGGCCACCCTGGACGGGCTGCGCCGTTTGCGCACCCCCCGGCGGATTGCTGCTCAGCGCGGCAAGAAGGTCGAGGACGTTACCGCTTAATTTTTTGCCCCGAGGATCATCATGGCAGACAACGATCTTAAACTGACCTTGCGCAAAAGCGCCATCGGCAGCACTGAAAAAATTCGCCAGACCCTGACCGGTCTTGGTCTGACTCGAACCAACAAGACCATCATCCGCAAGGATACCCCCGAGATCCGGGGCATGGTCGCCAAGGTCCGTCACCTGGTGGACGTGGAGGAAGTATCATGTTGAACCTGAGCAATCTTTCCCCCCATCCCGGTTCCCGCAAGCCCAAAAAGCGGGTGGGGCGCGGCCCCGGCTCCGGTCACGGCAAGACCTCCGGTCGCGGTCATAAAGGTTTCAAGGCCCGCTCCGGCAGTGGGATCAAGCCCGGCTTTGAGGGCGGCCAGATGCCCTTGCAGCGCCGGATTCCCAAGCGGGGCTTCAACAACCCCTTCCGTAAGCAGTTCGCGGTGGTCAATGTTGAGGATCTCAACCGTTTTGAGGCTGGCACCTTGATTGATCGGGCCGTGTTGCAAGCCGCCGGCCTGGTGTCTGCCAAGGAGCAGCCCATCAAGGTTCTGGGCAACGGTGAACTGAAGGTAGCCCTCACCGTCAGCGTCGACCGAATCAGTGAAGCGGCTCGCGGCAAGATTGAAGCCGCCGGCGGCAGCATCCAAGCCGAGGCCTAAGGAAAGCTTTTATGCAGGCAGGTGTGCGCAGTGCCGCCGGAATTCCCGAGTTGCGGCGTCGGATATTTTTTACCTTGGGTATGCTGGCCGTTTATCGGGCCGGGGTCCAGGTGCCGACGCCGGGGATCAACGGTGAGGCGATCTCCGATTTCTTCACCCAGGTCGGCGGGCTCTTTGACATGTTCAACATGTTTTCGGGTGGCGCCCTGGAGAATTTCTCAATTTTCGCCCTTGGCATCATGCCCTACATCAGCGCCTCAATTATTTTTCAGCTGCTGACCGTGGTGGTTCCATACCTGGAGGCCCTTAAGAAGGAAGGGGAAAGCGGCCGCCAGAAAATCATGCAGTACACCCGCTATGCCACCATCGGCCTGGCTCTGGTCCAGGGGATGTTCATCAGCGTGGGGTTGGAAGGGATGACCGCCCCCGGTGGAGTGCCCATCGTTATTGAGCCGGGCTGGGGCTTTCGGATCATGACCATGATCACCCTTACCTGCGGCACCGCCTTTCTGATGTGGCTGGGTGAACAAATGACCGAGCGGGGGATCGGCAACGGCATTTCCCTGATCATCTATGCCGGGATCGTGGCCAGTATGCCGGCGGCTTTGGCCAATACCATCCGGATGGTGGGCACCGGCGAGTTGGCTTTGATTTTCCTGCCGCTGTTGCTGATCATGGTGCTGGCGGTTACCGGATTCATCGTCTTTGTGGAAACCGCCCAACGGCGGATTCCGGTCCAGTATGCCAAACGGATGGTGGGGCGTAAGATGTACGGCGGCCAGCAGTCGCATTTGCCGCTCAAGGTCAACATGGCCGGGGTAATCCCGGCGATTTTTGCCTCCTCGATTATGATGTTTCCCGAAACTGTGGGTAATTTCATCCAGATCGACTGGGTCCAGCGGGCCAGCGCAGCCATGGCCTGGGGCAGCCTGCCCCACACCATGGTGTTTGTAGCTTTTTTGATTTTCTTTTGCTTTTTTTACGTGGCGGTCACCTTCAACCCGGTTGATGTGGCGGAAAACCTCAAGCGTAACGGCGGTTTTGTCCCCGGGGTGCGGCCCGGCAAGAAAACCGCCGACTTTCTCGATAAGGTAATTACCCGGTTGACGGTGGTTGGCGCCATCTACATGAGTGCCATCTGTGTCCTGCCCACGGTCCTGATCAGTGAATTTAACGTTCCCTTCTACTTCGGGGGAACCGCCCTGCTCATTGTGGTGGTGGTCTCCATCGACACCATTGGACAGATAGAGTCCCACACCATGATGCGCAACTATGACGGCTTTCTCAAGCAGGGTCGTTTCAAGGGGCGCAGGTAACGGCGGATCGGCAGGATGGGTGCCAAGGCCATTGTCCTCAAGTCGGCGGCCGAGCTGGAGATCATGGGCGAGGCCAACCGCTTGGTGGCCGACACCCTGACCATGCTCAGTCGGCGGATTGAGCCGGGGGTAAGCACGGCTCAGCTTGATCAGTGGGCCGAAGAATTTGCCCGAAGCCGGGGCGGGGTTCCCGCCTTTAAGGGCTATCGGGGCTTCCCGGGCAGCCTTTGCGTCTCCATCAACGAGCAGGTGGTGCATGGCATCCCTTCCCGTAAGGCCGTGTTGCGCAGTGGCGATATTGTCAGTATTGACTTCGGGGTTAAGTGGCGCGGCTTTTATGGTGACGCCGCCGTCACCCTGCCGGTGGGCAAGGTGGCGGAACCGGTGCTGCGTTTGCTACGGGTGACCCGCCAGTCGCTGGCCCTGGCCATTGAGCAGGTGCGGGTGGGCAACCGGATCAACGATATTTCCAGGGCGGTGCAAAGCCACGTGGAGGCTAGGGGCTATTCGGTGGTGCGCCAGTTTGTCGGTCACGGGATCGGCAGCCGCCTGCATGAGCCGCCGGAGATTCCCAACTACTGCCGGGCGGACGGTTCGCCGCGGCTGCAGGCCGGGATGGTTTTGGCCATTGAGCCCATGGTCAACATCGGGACCCATGATGTTAAGGTGCTCAAGGATGGCTGGACGGTGGTCACCGGTGACGGTTCGCCTTCGGCCCATTTTGAGCATTCGGTGGCAGTCACCGAAAACGGTCCCCTGATTTTAAGTGGCGGCGCCGACCTGATCGCCATTTAAGGTAGCTGACTGAAAAAAAGTGTCGGCAAATTTTTTTTTTAGTTTATAATAACAAATTTTCCTTGCGCTGCCCACCGGGCAGCCGGGCGGATAACAGACGAGCTTATGGCGAAAGAAGAACCGATCAGTGTAGAAGGCACCATCATTGAGCCCTTGCCCAATGCCATGTTCCGGGTTGAGCTGGATAATGGGCACCGGGTTTTGGCCCATATTTCCGGCAAGATGCGGATGCATTTTATCAAGATTTTGCCGGGCGACCGGGTAACGGTTGAGCTTTCACCCTATGATCTGACTCGGGGGCGGGTTACCTTTCGCTCCAAGAATAAACGTTAGTACTTGCTGTTAAAAACGAGGTGTTACCATGAAAGTACGGGCTTCGGTAAAAAAGATTTGCAGTGACTGCCGGGTTTTTAAGCGCAACGGCGTGATCCGTGTTTCCTGTAAAAACAAGAAACACAAACAGCGGCAGGGATGATTTGGCGAGAATCGCCGTATGGGACGGTGCCACTGATTGGCGCCCGGCCCCCCGGTAAGCAAAAAGGTTGATGGAGGAACCCCTTGGCACGTTTAGCTGGTGTTGATATCCCCAAAAATAAGCACATGGAAGTGGCGTTAACCTATATCCACGGGATTGGTCGCCCTTCCGCCCGTAAAATCCTCGATCTGGCCAAGATGCCTTATGATCGCAGCAGCGACGACCTTAACGACAACGAAATTGCCGAGATCCGCCGGATCATTGAAGAGCAGTTCGTGGTGGAAGGTGATCGGCGGCGGGAAGTGGGCATGGACATCAAGCGCTTGATGGACCTGGGTTGCTACCGGGGCCTGCGCCATCGGCGGGGACTGCCCTGCCGGGGGCAGCGTACCCATACCAACGCCCGGACCCGTAAAGGGCCCCGGCGGGCCGCCGTCAAGTCCAAGAAATAAGATTATCGTGAAATAACCGCAGCGATTCAGGAGAAGAAATGGCTAAGCCCAAAACCGCACGTCCTCGTAAAAAGGACAAGAAGAACGTTCCCGAAGGGATCTGCTTTATCAAGTCGACCTTTAACAACACCATTGTCACCTTTGCCGATCCCATGGGCAATGTGCTGTCCTGGTGCAGTTCCGGTTGTCTGGGATTCAAGGGCTCACGCAAGAGCACCCCTTTTGCCGCCCAGAATGCCGTTGAGACCGCGGTGAAGAAGGCCCAGGAACATGGACTGCGCAAAGTCGAGGTTCGGGTCAACGGACCGGGGCCGGGCCGGGAGTCGGCAATTAGGGCACTCCAGGTGGCCGGGATCGAGGTCAACTATATTCGCGACATCACCCCGCTGCCCCACAACGGCTGCAAGCCTCCCAAGCGCCGGCGGGTGTAAGCTTTTTGCTAAACAGTATTAAGGAGATTTTAAAGTGGCCAGATATACAGGTGCGGTATGCCGGCAGTGCCGGCGGGAAAAGCTGAAACTCTTTTTGAAGGGTGACCGCTGCTACTCCGACAAATGTTCCTTTGAGCGGCGATCCTACGCTCCGGGCCAGCACGGGCAGGCCCGGTTGCGCAAGGTTTCCGACTATGCCTTGCAGCTCCGGGAAAAGCAGAAGGTAAGAAGAATTTACGGAATGCTGGAAGGTCAGTTCCGTCGTTATTTTGTCGAGGCCGAGCGTCAGCGCGGGGTCACCGGCGAGAACCTCCTGCGTTTGCTGGAGTCGCGACTGGACAGCGTGATTTATCGCCTGGGTTTTGCCGGCAGCCGTAATCAGGCCCGCCACCTGTTGCGCCACAACCATTTTCTCTTGAATGGCCATAAGGTTAATATTCCTTCCCTCCAGGTCAAGGTCGGCGACGTGATTACCGTCCGTGATAAATCTCGCGAGATCGAGGTGATCAAGGACAGCCTGGCCGCCATGGCCCGGCGTGGTGTGCCCTCCTGGCTGGAGTTGAACCAGGAAGCCTTCTCTGGCACGGTTAAGACTCAGCCTGATCGTCAGGAGCTGACCATGCCCATCCAGGAACAGCTGATCGTCGAGCTTTACTCCAAGTAAGCCGGTCCGGACCCTAAATTAAAACCAGGGAAGCACAGGACAAAATGACGAAAGATACCGATATCAACTACCGGAACTGGCATAATCTCATTGTGCCGGAGCGCCTTGAGGTCGACCAGGACAGCCACAGCGAGCGTTTCGGCAAGTTCACCTGCCAGCCGCTGGAGCGCGGGTTTGCCACCACCATCGGCAACTCCCTGCGCCGGATTCTGCTCTCCTCCATTCAGGGGGCGGCGATCACCTCGGTAAAGATCGACGGCGTGTTGCATGAGCTTTCCACCATTCCGGGGATCAAGGAGGACGCCACCGAGATTATTCTCAATCTCAAGGAAGTTCGCCTGAAGCTTAACTCCGACAAACCCCGGACCGTGCGGATTGAAAAGAAGAAAAAGGGTGTGATTACCGCCGGTGATATTACCGACGATCCTCTGGTTGAGGTGATGAACCCCGACCTGCACATTTGCACCATCACCGGTGACGGCCATTTTGTCGCCGAGCTTGAGGTCCGCCGTGGTAAGGGCTATGTGCCCGCCGAGCAAAACAAGAGCGAGGAACAAACCATCGGGGTCATTCCCATCGATGCCATTTTTACTCCCATTCGCAATGTCAGGGTGGTTACCAGCCAGGCCCGGGTGGGCCAGCAGACCGACTATGACAAACTGACTCTGGAGATCACAACCGACGGCAGCATCAAGCCAGAGGATGCCTTGGCCTATGCCGCCAAGATTCTCAAAGAACAGATGCGGGTTTTCATCAACTTCGATGAGGACGCGATTGTGCCGGTGGCCAGTGAAAACGAGAGTGGGGAAAGGCCTAAGCTCAATGATAACCTCTACCGCAGCGTTGAGGATCTTGAGTTGTCGGTACGTTCGGCCAACTGTCTGCGCAATGCAGAGATTCGCTACATTGGCGAGCTGGTGCAGAAAAGCGAGCCGGAGATGCTTAAGACCAAGAATTTTGGCCGGAAGTCGCTTAATGAAATTAAACAGTTGCTCTCCGAAATGGACCTCTATCTCGGCATGAAGATTGATGGCTGGGTGCCCCCCGCCAATGATCCGGAGACCGAGGAGTAAAGCAGCGCCGGTGCCACAGGTTGTGCAACTGCGAACAGACTTAAGGATATAAGAGGGTAGATCAATGCGACACAATAAAAGTGGTAACCGCCTGTCCCGCACCACTTCCCACCGCCAGGCGATGATTCGTAATATGGTGACCTCCCTGCTCCAGCACGAGCGGATTGTGACCACCACCGCCAAGGCCAAGGAGGTGCGCAAGGTGGCCGACAAGATGATCACTCTGGCCAAGCGTGGTGACCTTCATGCCCGTCGCCAGGCCCTGTCGGTGGTCCGTGACAAGGCGGTGGTGGCCAAGCTATTCGATACCCTGAGCAACGATTATATGGAGCGCCAGGGCGGCTATACCCGGATTATTCGCACCGGTAACCGTCTGGGCGACGCCGCCTCAATGGCTATTCTGGAGTTGGTCAATTACCAGGAAAAAGCGGAAGCTCCGGCTGCTGAAGCCGAGGCCCCCGCACCTGCCGCTGAATAAGGGGCGGGCTCCGGCCTTATTCCGAGAGTGGCCGGGCAGATCCCCGGAGTTATAGCGCAGTACGCAAAAAGCCGGCACCAGCCGGCTTTTTGCCGTTTAGTGATCGGGGTTATCTTGTTGTACAACTTCCGGCGATTTTCGGTTACATTCCCGTAACCGTTCAGCACGACAAACTTGATGATCTCGCAAAAACCTACAAAACAGGGCGGGCGGGAACGAGCAAACAACAAGTTACAAGCCGTGGCCCGTCGGCGGCGCGGCTTTTTGCGACGCCGACAAACTTCCAGGTTTACAATTACTATGGGTTACGATAATTCCAGCGGCTCTCCGAGCGGCTCTGGCGGGTCGCAATGCGGAGATCTTATGATCACCTGCAACGGTCAACCGCGGCAGGTGGCCGCCGGTATGACCGTGGCCGGTTTTATTTGCTCCCTGGGCATGAACCCCGATCTGCTGGCTGTGGAGTTGGACGGCCGGGTACTGGCCCGGGAAGAATATGAACAAACCCCTCTGGCTGCCGGGGCGCGGCTGGAGTTAATCCGTTTTGTGGGAGGAGGCAGTGGTGGCCGTTGACCATAACCTGGATATGCTGGAGATCGCCGGGCGCAAATTTCGCTCCCGACTTTTTACCGGCACCGGCAAATTCTCTTCGCCCGCAGTAATGAAGGCGGCTCTGGAGGCCTCCGACAGCGAGATGGTAACCGTGGCGCTGCGGCGGGTTAACCTGGAAGATCCCGCCGATGACATTATGAGTCAGTTGGATCGGAGCCGTTTTTTCTTTTTGCCCAATACTTCCGGTGCCCGCGATGCCGGCGAGGCCGTTCGCTTGGCCCACCTGGCCCGGGCGGTGGGCGGCACCAACTGGCTCAAGCTGGAGGTCACCCCCGATCCCCGCACCTTGCTGCCCGATCCGGTTGAAACCCTCAAGGCCACCGAGCAGTTGGTCAAGGAAGGGTTTGTGGTTTTGCCCTATATGAACGCCGATCCCATCCTGGCTTTGCGTCTGCAGGATGTGGGGGCGGCGGCGGTGATGCCCCTGGGCTCCCCCATCGGTACCAACCTGGGCCTGCAGACTAGGCTGCAGGTGGCCATTATCATTGAGCAGGCCCGGGTGCCGGTGGTGGTGGATGCCGGCTTGGGCGCCCCCTCCCATGCCGTGGAGGCCATGGAGCTGGGGGCCGATGCGGTCCTGGTCAACACCGCCATCGCGGTGGCCGGTGATCCGGTGCGGATGGCCCGGGCCTTCGCCGCCGCCGTGGCCGCCGGCCGGGAAGCCTTTGCCGCCGGGCTGGGCCGCCAGTCCAGCGTGGCCGAGGCCTCGTCGCCAGAAGTGGGCCTGGATTTCCTTCATGGTTGAAGCCGCCATGACCGCGCCCATTGCCGATCCGGCATCCTCCTTTACCCTGCCAGACTTCGCTCTCCTCCAGGAGCGCATTATGGCATGTGGCCGAACCCAAGTTGAGGCAGCCCTGGGCCGGGAGAAACGGAGCCTGGCCGACCTGGCGGCTCTGCTTTCCCCGGCCGCCGAGGAAGTGCTGCCGGCCCTGGCCCGCCGTGCGGCCGCCATCACCAGCCAGCGCTTCGGCCGGGTGATTCAGCTTTACGCTCCGCTCTATCTTTCCAGCTACTGCGCCAATCGCTGTTTGTACTGCGGTTTTTCCTGTGATAATGAGATTCCCCGGCGGGTGCTCTCCCTGGAGGAAGCCGAAGCGGAAGCCCGCATTTTAAGCCGGCGCGGCTTCGAGCATATTCTGCTGGTTTCCGGTGAGGCACCGACCCGGATGGGCGTGGATTACCTTGAAGAGCTGGCCCGGCGGTTGCGGGACCACTTTGCCGCCATCTCCATTGAGGTTCAGCCCCTCAAGCAGGCGGAATACGCCCGCCTTTTCGCTGCCGGGATCACGGCGGTGGCAATCTACCAGGAAACCTACGATCGCCGAACCTACGCCGAGGTTCATCCGGCCGGGCTCAAGGCCGACTACGACCGACGCCTGGCCATCCCCGCCCGGGTGGCCCTGGCCGGGATGCGGGAGGTGGGCCTGGGTGCTCTGTTGGGGTTGGCCGATTGGCGGGCCGAGGGGCTGGCCTTGGGGATGCACCTGGCCTGGCTGCGCAAGCTGGCCTGGCGGACTGCCCTGACCGTCTCTTTTCCCCGGCTGCGGCCGGCCCCCGGCAGCTTCAAGCCGCGAGTGGCGGTGAACGAAAAAAATCTCAGCCAGTTGCTCTTTGCCCTGCGGCTCTTTGATCCCGATGTGGGCCTGGTTCTTTCCACCCGCGAGGAACCCCGTTTCCGCGACGGGATGATCGGCCTGGGCCCCACCCGCTACTCGGCGGGCTCCTGCACCGTTCCCGGCGGCTACGGTGACCGGGAGGCCGCCGGGGAACAGTTTGTCATCGGCGATCACCGCGAGCTGGAGCAGGTGGCGGCGGCCATCCGGGCCAAAGGTTACGACCCGATTCGCAAGGACTGGGATTCGGTCTTTCAGCGCAATTAATACCAAGGATTAAGGAGGAAGAGCATGGCCGACCTGAAGAAAATGTACACCACCATTCTGGGTGATCATTTCCCCTTGGAGATGACCATCACCTTCGGCGACCAGACCCTGCAGTACCGCAAGCGCACCTGGAAATTGACCCAGGACGACGGCAGCGTGGAGGAGCGGGGGATCCGCTACGGCGAGAATCCCGACCAGGAAGCGGCTCTCTACGAGCTGGTCAACGGCAATCTGGTCCTGGGGGACTGCCGCTTCATCGAACCGGGTCATGGCCTGGTCAGTGGCATTGCCGCCGAGGACATGCTGCAGGTGGGCAAGCATCCCGGCAAGATCAACCTCACCGATATCGACAACGGCCTCAATATCATCAAGTACCTGATGAACCGGCCGGCGGCGGTAATTCTTAAGCATAACAACCCCTGCGGCGCCGCCTACGGCAGAGACCTGGCCGACGCCTTCAACCGGGCCAACCGGGCCGACCGGATCGCCGCCTTCGGCGGGGCGGTGGTGTTGAACCGCCCCTGCGATAAGGCCACCGCCGAGTTGCTGAGCCAGAACTACCTGGAGGTGGTTTGCGCCCCGGAATTCGAGGAGGGCACTCTGGCCATTCTGGCCCAGCGGAAAAACCTGCGGGTGGTGCGGATCAACCGCATCGACCGCCTGGCCGAATTCGAGAAATTCCGTTTTGTCGATTTCAAGAGTCTGATTGACGGCGGCCTGATCGTCCAGCAGTCGGCGCTCAACTCCATCCGCAGCGCCGCCGATCTCAAGCCGGCGGCCGCCACCTTCAAGGGGCAGGAGTACCGGGTGGAGCGGGAGCCCGATGCCCGCGAGATCGACGACATGATCTTCGGCTGGGCGGTGGAGCACGGGGTGACTTCCAACTCGGTGATTTACGTCAAGGACGGCTGCACGGTGGGCATCGGCACCGGCGAGCAGGATCGGGTGGGGGTGGCCGAGATCGCCGTCCACAAGGCCTATATCAAATACGCCGACATCGTCTGCTTTGACACCCACGGCATTCCCTATGCCGATCTGGTGTTGCAGATCGAGCAGGGCAATCGGGACCGGGCGGAGCAGGAAGCCATCGACGCCAAAGCCCGGGCCGACAAGGCGGGTCTGCCCGGCTCGGTGATGATCTCCGATGCCTTTTTTCCCTTCCGTGACGGCGCCGATGTCGGCATCCGCCAGGGGGTAAGCGCCATCCTCCAGGCCGGCGGCTCGGCCCGCGATTTTGAAACCATCATCGCCTGCAACGAGGCCAACCCCAAGGTGGCCATGAAATACACCGGCCAGCGCTCCTTCAAGCACTGAACCGTTTGCCGATGGCGGCCGACTTGCGCCGCCATCGGCTCTGTTCGCCCGGTCTTTCCCCGGCCTCGGCCTTTTAGGTTTTTTCGGGAGGGCGTACCTTGGGGTGTGCTACCAAACCTCTTAAAATCCGGCTGATACCGCTTCCCCGGCGGTCCTGGCCGGGGCTTTTTCTTGAATCATTTCTCCCTCGGCGACAACCGTTGCCTTGCGGCTGAGGGTCACCCGTTTTTTGACCGCCCCCATGGCGTAGCCGATGCTGAGCCCCAGTAGCCCGCCCCCCAGGACGTAGATCACCGCCGAAACCACCAGGCCCATCACCATGGCCACCGCCAGAATAATTTTGGGCAGCGTTTCAACCGGCATGGTGCCGTAGAGCAGTTTGATGATTTTCATCCCCATGGCGCTACCGAGAAAAGGGCCGGCCAGCAGCCCCAGCAGGACAAAGAGCACCACGCCTGCGCCTATACCGATGTACCATCCTGTCTTTGCTGCGACGTTGTTCTGCATGTTTTTCCTCCTCTCCTTATTTCACAAGGTGGTCCAGGCCTATGTAGAACACCTGGGGGTAATTGTGGGTTTCCGGCTTCAGTACCGCCACTCGTTCCCGCAGTATGATCTGGTGAACTTCGCTTTCGGGATCGTTGAGCAGCCCTATTTTGCGGGCTCCGAAAGCGCAGGCATCCACGCAGGCTGAATTCATCCCCCTGCTGATGCGGTGGTAGCAAAAGGTGCATTTGTCGATTACTTCCCATTTTGGATGAAAATAACGAGCACCGTAGGGGCAGTTGGTGATACAAAAACCGCAGCCGATACACCAGTTATGATCCACCAGCACCACCCCGTCCCTGGTTTTGTAGGTGGCACCGGCCGGGCAGACGGTTACGCAGGACGGCCGGTCACACTGATTGCAGAGTTTGGGCACGAAATAGCCCTTGCTGACATCCTGGTCATCAATCGTCCGGCCCAGGGGATCATTTTTGGTGAAGCCGGCCACTCCCTGGCGGGGAGAATCTATGGTCACCCGGCCATCCCGGCGTTGCACGTATCTTTCCACCCAGGTGCGGGCCAGGTTGCTGTCGTAGGGTGTTTTGTTTTCAAGTTTGCAGGCTCGGACGCAGAAGCCACAGCCGACACATTTGGTGGTATCCACCACAAAACCCCAGCGCTTGCCGCTGTTTTGTGAGGTTATCGCGGTCGCTTCCGTAGGGGTCAGCATTCGCAGAGCGCTGAGAGGCAAGGTTAAACCGGCTACGGTGAGCAGCCCGGTTTTCTTTAGAAATTTGCGTCGTGTTGTTTTCATCATCAAAACCCCGCGCTGTGAACGTTGTGACACTGGGTGCAGTTCATGGTGGGATGGTGCTCCTCGGGTCTGATCATTTTGAGGGTAAGTTCGTTGTTCGCAACTCCCCCATATCCGGCTGGTCGGTAGGGCAGGTGGGCGTGACAGCGCAGACAAAGATCACGGCCGCGATCGATCGTCAGTCTGGTCGGTTCGGAGGGATGCTCGCCGGCCGGTCCGTGGCAGCTTTCACAAAGCAGGCCGGCGTGCCCGTGCTCGCTGTGCAACTGGTACTGGTTGCCGTGACAACTCCGGCAATAAAGGTTTCCACGATGGCCGACCGGCCAGTCCTGCCACTCCCGGACGTTGTCTACTCGATGCCACTGGTAGCGATAGTCGCCGTCAACCGCTGCGAAAGATGGCACCACCAGTTTGCGAACCATGGTGTGGGTGGTTGCGACCAACACTACCGCCAGAATAAGTGCCATGGTGGCGCGGCCGGTGGTGTTCAGGTACTTGTCGATAAACTTTTGCATGATTGGACTCCCTGATTTGTTACTTTTCTTCTTCGCCAAGCGGCAGATACTTCATTCCCAGGATATATCCGGTCCAGACCACCCCGAGCAGGCCGATGGTCGCCGCCACTTCGGCGGCGGTGGGGGTGTAGACGGCCAGGGTTGACATTGAGCCGCCCATCTCGCTGTCGAAAGGTACGAATCCCAGGTAGGGAACCAATTGGCCGATGATGATGAAGTCGTAGCGCCCGACATAAAGCCCCATCAACACAAGCAGCGAGGCCAAAGCCATCATGTTGAGGTTTTCAAGGCGGGAACGGATCAGGAGGGCGATGGGCAGTAGATAGCCCAGAAAAACTTCCACCGCCCAGAAATTGAGAGCGTATTGGCCGTGGATCAGCAGAGCCGCCTCCGGTTTGCCGAAGTAGAAACCGGTTTTGATTTTCCAGTAGAGAAAGAAGAGACCAATGGCCAGAAGGTACAGCAGCATTTTGCCGGTGACCTGCAGAGTGTCGCGTAGTTTTGCGGCAATTTGCGCCCCCGTGGCTCTGTAGGTCATAACACTGACCAGGATGATGATGGCCGACGAGGCAAAAAGAGCGGAGAGCAGAAAGTAAATGGGGTAGTAGGGTCCGTGCCAGAACTCGCGGGAATAGGCCAGGCCGAATATTGCCCCGTGGTAGCTGTGAACTACCACTGCGGTGAGGAAGGCCGCCACGGCCACCACTTTTACCAGGGGATCGTGGTGCCCGCGTTTGATCAGCAGATAAAGCTCGGCGATTATCAGGATCAGGTAAAGATTGATGCTGACCGCCACCACCCCCATGGGCGAGGTGAGGTGAGGAGTCAGCATCATGTTGATGGCGTTAAGGGGTTGGCGGGCGTCGAGAATAACGTTGGAGGCTCCCGCAATTATGATGAGTATGGCCAGAAAAAGTGCGCGTCTGGCGATGGCGTCGAACTGTTTAAGGCCCAGCACTATGCCGAAGGAGGCAATGTAGCTCAAGCCGATACTCGAAATGGCAAATGCGTAATTAACAATGAACAGGTTCCAGGGAACTTCTTTGGTGTTGCCCAAAGTATGGTGTCCAACCACGAAAATCTGGTGAAGCCCGAAGAGCAGGCAGCCCAGCATTACCATCCCGACGGCAAGTCCGATGGTGAACCAGTCAGGGGCGGGCTCGGCTGTTGCCCGGTCGGTCGCCAGGTCGTGGGGAGTGTCCATGGTCCGGGATTCAGCCACCCCGGTGAGTAGCGAAAGGTTGGAGAGCTTTTTCATTGCAAACCCATCTCCTTGATTATTTGTTGATGATTGTGGCTTTGGTTAGTTTTTGCGATTGGCGGTAATCTGTCGCTGAAACCTTGACTTCCTCTCTCTCGTGTGGTACCTTAGTTCGGCTGGTCTAAATGTCTTTTTTCGGCCTGAGGCCGCGCTGTTCCGGTTGATTTTTAATGACTCCTTTTTCTTGCCGTTTTTTTTCTTGTTTGCCTGGCCGCGATGTTGGCCGTAAAGTGCCGGATTGTCGCGGGGCGAATGGGGGTCTCCCCATTGTAGCCCCTGGCACGCTGTGTCACTCGATTAAATCGCAACCGTTGACTATAGTCAAGTAAAATCATTGACCATGGTCAACACAGATGGTTGGTGTGTTGATTGTGTCGATAGATTACGCACATGAGAGGCTTCAGCAAGTGGTTGCCGGGCTTGGCTGGAGCCAGGAGAGGTTGGCCAGGGAGATTCATTCCGACCCGGCCACGGTCAGTCGTTGGCTAAATGGTCGCGTCAGGCCGAGCAAGACAACGCTGGCCCGGATTGCCCACGCCACCAATGTTGACTTTCATTGGCTTCTTACCGGCGAGGGGGAGATGCGTCCTCACGATGAACCGGAATACAGTGGGCATAACAACCGGGAGTTGTTGGAAATGGTCGCCAAGGTGCTTGTTGCCGGTGAGGAGTTTCGGCAGCCTTTGGTGGCCAGTATAAGGGCACTGTATCGGGCGGCTTGTCGGGAGGAGGAGGTTCGGGCGGTGGAAAAGGAAATGGTTGCCCTGCGTACCGAGGTGGCCGATCTGAAAAAGATGATTCAGCGCCTTGGACTGAGTCAGGGGCTTGAACACGCCCCCGCCCCCGGCTTGCGGCATGGGCACCACTGACACTCCGGAATGGCTGGCTTGCCGGGGGATGAATGAAACCGCCGGCTTGGTGAACCGGTCGGGGTCTAGAGCCGTCGCCGTCGGCCGTCGCTTGCGATCAGTTCCACGGTGAAGGCCGGGATTCCGACGGCGTGGGTGGAGCAGCTCAGACAGGGGTCGTAGCAGCGGAGCAGGGCTTCGACCCGGTTGAGCATCCCTTCCTTGACCTCGCCCCCCTTGATAAAGGTGCGGGCCACCTGGCCCAGACTCCGGTTGATGGCCAGGTTGTTGTGGCCGGTGGCGATGATCATGTTTACCCCGCTGATCCGGCCCTGGTCGTCGATCCGATAGTGGTGGATCAGGGTGCCCCGCGGCGCCTCGCAGATCCCCACCCCTTCCGGGGCGTTGGCCCCCGCCACCGCCCGCACCCGGCTCTCCCGGCTCTCGTAGATGGCCGGGTTTGCCAACAGTTCCCCGATCATTTCCAGACCGTGAATAATCTCGATCAGCCGGGCCAGGTGGTAGTGGAAGGCGCTCTGCCGCAGGCCGGGGCTCGGGGTCGCCTGTCGGAAACGTTCCAGGGCTTCATCGGCCCGAGGGGTGCCGCAGCGGGCGGCCAGGTTGAGCCGGGCCAGGGGGCCCACCCGATAACAGCCGGCTTCCGGCCCCAGGGGCAGATAGTAGGGGGACTTGAGGTAGCTGTCCGCCTCCACCGCTTCGGCGATGATTTCCGGGTAGCGCTCCGGCGCTAAATCGTCCGCCAGACTGCTGCCGTCGGCGGCCAGCAGCCGCAGGGGGCCGTCGTAATACTCCGGGGTGCCGTTGGGGCCGGCCAGGGCCAGAAAATGGGTGGCGGGCTCGGCGTAGGCCGCAATCTCGGCCTGGAAACGGGGCAGCAGATCCAGGGTCAGCTCCAGGCTGCGCCAGGCCCGTTCCAGCATGGCTGGTAACTCGGCTTGCAACTCGGCCCGGCTTTCCGGGTTCAGGGGCCGGGAAACCCCGCCGGGCACCACCCAGTCGGGATGAATCCGCTTGCCGGCCAGCCGCTCGATGATCTGCTGGCCGTAGCGGCGCAGGGCGACCCCGTCCCGAGCGGTTTCCGGGTGGGCGGCGGCCACCCCGAAAATGTTGCGCTGGGCGGGGTCGGCATCCAGGCCCAGCAACAGATCCGGCGAGGAGAGATAAAAAAAGCTCAGGGCGTGGGACTGGACCAGTTGGGCAAAGTTGAGCAGGCGGCGCAACAGTTGGGCCGCCGGGGGGATTTGTACCGCCAGCAATTGATCGCAGGCCTTGGCCGAGGCCAGCAGGTGGCTGACCGGGCAGATCCCGCAGGTCCGGGCGGTCAGCCCCGGCATCTCCTCCAGGGGGCGGCCCTGACAAAAAACTTCAAAACCCCGGAGCTGGGTAACATGGAGGCGGCTGTCGCGAACCGCACCCTCCCCGTCGAGATAAATGGAGATCCGGGCATGGCCCTCCACTCGGGTTACCGGATCGATGACAATAGTTCTGGGCAATGTTTTTTCTCCCCTAGCCGAATTTAAGCGCCGGCAGCTCTGCGGGGTTGCCGCCCTCCAGCAGGGTGGTCAGGGCCCTGACGATGGCCGGGGAGGGCGGGGGGCAGCCGGGCAAAAAGATATCGACCTCGATCACCTGATGCAGGGGCAGGCAGCGGGGCAGCAGGAGGGGCACCTGCCGGGCGGGCATGATCCCCTCGGGGTTGACCGCCTGCCGACGGTAAACCTGCTCCAATACCGCCTCGGCGGCCAGGGGGTTGCGCAGCCCCGGCACGTTGGCGGTCACCGCGCAGTCGCCCAGGGCCACCACCAGCCGGCTGCGCTCCCGCACCAGCAGCGCCTTGCGCCGGTCATCCTCGTTGCTCACCGCCCCTTCCAGCAGGGTCACATCCACAACTGCCGGGAAATCCTTGCGGTCCACCAGCGGGCTGTAAACCAGTTCCAGCCGGGGGGCCAGCTCCAGCAGCAGTTCATCCATATCAAGCAGCGACATATGGCAGCCCGAGCAGCCGTCCAGCCAGACCGTGGCCAATCGCAACCGGCCGCCCATCGTCCCTTCGCCTGATCTTACACCGGGTTTCATCAGCTTTCCTCTTTCCGCATACAATCGTTCACTAGGGGCACCAACCTACCGATTTAACGGGCCGTAAGCGTTCAGCAGTGCCGTAGATTGTCGGCTGTTCGCCGACGATTGACACGGGCCGCAGCCAGGCGTCTCGTAC
>OBJA01000807.1_pt1 | contig 25250 bp, 27 predicted proteins | sample 1519751 | NCBI WGS metagenome assembly OBJA01 (sample SAMEA3881238, study PRJEB22517) | soil metagenome | biome: lake sediment; feature: soda lake sediment; material: sediment, water from around vicinity | place: India | collected 2013-12-23 | depth 3 m
CTACTGTTGGATCTGTTGGTACTACTGTTGGATCTGTTGGTACTACTGTTGGGTCTGTAGGAATAACTGTTGGGTCTGTTGGTACTACTGTTGGATCTGTTGGATTCAAATCTTGACATGCACCAACTATCATAATAGTCGATATTATCAGTAAAAAATAAATAATCTTTTTATACATACTATAATCCTCTTTTTCTCATGGATTCTGTTTTGTTCATATAGTTATATTTACCTTGTGGTTTTTCAAGATCAACAACTTTAGTTTTAAAAATATAGTCATGAATTGTGCGACTAGTCTTCTCATTCATGACAAAAAATGAAACAACTAAATAAACACCAAATGTAGCAATACTTAATGCGACTTTCAAAAAATCTCTTAAAAGAACAATCCAAAGTTTAACTGGTTCACCATCAATGGTAACAATTTTTATCTTTTGAATTCTTTTACCAAACGTTTGACCAGGTGTCAAAAAGTGTGGAAAGAAATAAAAACCAATAAAAGCACCAATTGAAATAGCAATTGATATGTATCGACTTTCTACTGCAAAGGGTAGAGCTAATATAATAAAAAGCATAACACCAGATGTATCTATCGCGAATGCTCTTACACGTTTTTCAAATTTTGGCACCAAGTCAATCACTCCTTTTTCTCAAACTTATTATAGCATAATAAAAAGCATGAAACCGTTAACATCTAAAATGAAAAGAAGCGATTTCGCTTCTTTTAAGTTAAATATGTAAATAATCATATTTTTTAAGCTCAACATACAAAGTATCGGGCTGCTGTGAACTGGATAACAAAATTGGATTTGAAGTTCTAAATGTTAAACCTTCTGCTGCTTGAGATCTTAATACTGTTTCAAGAATATCTCTGATCAGTATGCCCGTATCTATGATATCTTCACCATAAATAAATGGATTAGAAGTGATATCAAATACATAATCATTAGTTGCAACCTTATACCATGTGTTCGCTTCAAAAGTATTTATTTCTGGACGTTTATCATAATATCCACCATAAGAACTAATATATTGATTGATATCAGATCCCCTTAAATAAACGGTTTTAATACGATTATCAAATGGAAAAATTTTATACAGTTTAGCAACAGTTAAACCTTCACCTTGTAAAATTGAATCTCTCGTTCCACCCAAATTATGGAATGCAATATCTGAGTCTGTTGCTATTCTAATCAATTTAGACATATAAAATGTGAGTTGTGATTGTGATAATGACTCTCCAGCATAAACAATGACTTCATTCAATAGCGGTTCAATTTCATCGATGTATCGATTGATTACCGATTGAACATAAGGTAATCCATGATTTAAACGAGCTTCATTTGATCCAGATAGATTTGTAACTGATGCTGAGGTGACATTTCCTAAAGCATCAACACCAAAAGAAACTTTACCTACTCTTCTTCCGTTTGCTGCAGATTGAATATATGGCATATCTACACCTAATCTTGAGTAGGTTTGTGCGTAAGTTTGATGACTATGGCCATTAAAAACTGCATCAACTTTTAAATCACCTGTCCATGTGCTTAATTGTTGATTGAAATTTAATTTTTGTTGTCCATCATCATGGATAACAACTAAAACCATGTCTACATTTTCTACAGTTCGTAAATGTTCAGTGTAATATTCAGCCCAAACTAAAGGATTTCCAAACTCATAATCAGAAACTCTAGACGTGGCAATACTTGTTTCAAGTCCATATCCTATTAATCCGATGATACCGACCTTCATTTGTCCTTTATCAACAATTGTATATGCATCAATGTGATCAGGACGTGTTGTTGTTCCTTTATGGAAAATATTAGCGCCTAATAAAGGAAAATCTGCAACCATTAATGGGTTTTGTACATCTCGATAGCTCGTAACAATGTCAATCCCCCAATCAAACTCATGGTTTCCTATGATAAAGGCATCCATTTCTAATGTATTTAAAATGTCGATCATGGAAGCACCATAGAAGTAATTGGATGCAATCGATCCTTGAAGTAAATCTCCTCCGCCAATAAATAGTGTACTATCTGGTTGAGTTACTTTTTCGTATAAAATGAGATTTCCAATACGCGACATACCCATCTCATCACCGTTTTCTAATATAGCTCCATGTGTATCATTTATATAAAAAACATTGAGCTGGTTAATCATAGCTTCATCATTTGCTATATCTCTAACTATAACATTAACATGTTGAAACTCTGTATTCTCTGATGTGTCAGTAACGCTATAAGTGACTGTATAAATACCTGGAACATTGTAATTAATGTTATGCGTTAAGGAAAGATCAAGTGTTAAATCACCATCCACATTATCGATTGCGGTGATACCATACATCAAATCAGGTTGCACATCACCAATGGTGTAGTCAAAATGATTAGCACCAATGATTACAGGTTTTGTTGTATCTTTGACATGTATTTCACCTGTAAAAACGGCTATATTATTTGATAAATCATAAACAAAAATGTAAAAATTATAATACCCTGGTTCTGTATACTCAACTTCACTATCATCATATTGGAGTGATGATGTTAATATACCATCAACTTGATCAAATGCAGTGATACCTTCTAGGTAGTTTGGTGTTTCATCACCAATGATATACTCAAGATCAATTGCATTCATAATGATTGGAGGTGTTTCATCAACGACATCTATATTTCTTTTACTTGTAGTTGTATTATTTGAAGAATCTGATACGGTATAGATAATCTCGTAAGTTCCAACAAACCAATCATCAAACGCTGAAAAATCGATTTGTATAAGATGCGTGATATCACCATCATAATCATCAACAGCTGTGACACCTTCACTAAAATCAGGTAAATCATCTCCCATGACATAAACCATATCATCTAGACCATTGATTACGGGTGCTTTTGCGTCAATAACTGTTACTTCTACTGATACTTGATATGTATTTCTAGCTTGATCTTCAACCTGATATGTTAATTGATACTTCCCAAGAGTTTCTAAATCAACTAAAGAATCATCAACCATAATGAGGTGTGTAATATCTCCATCTTCAATATCATAAGCTGTGACACCTTCCAAATAATCGGGTGTTGGATCACCAAAAATGTGAGTAATGTGTTTAAATCCAATGATGACTGGTATATTGATATCAATTGGTTGATTGCTTGGCAAAACTGTCACAGTTACTGTTTTAGTTGCTTGATTGCCAGCTTGATCAGAAACACGATAAATAAGTGAATAAATGCCAACAACCGTTAAATTTACATCTGAATCATCAACGATAATTAATTCGGTTATATCGCCATCTATGTTGTCATATGCTTCTACACCTTCAAGATAATCGGGTTCGTCATGACCAATACGATAATTAATATCTTTAGTTCCAACAAAATAGGGTGGAACTATATCTAGTTCAACAGGTTCGTCTTCATTACAAGCAACAATTGATATGCTCATAAAGAGTATAAAAAACAGGTATAAGATTTTTTTCATGTGATTACCATCCTTTGCAAAAGTATTATAACATATAATGCTTTTTGAACAGTTATATTATGTTATAATATTTTATTGAGGTGGCATATGAAAAACGAACATACTTTATTAAAACTCTTTTTTTCATTTTTAAAGATTGGTGCATTAACTTTTGGTGGTGGTTATGCCATGATGCCCATTATGCGTAAAGAAGTCGTTGACATTAAAAAATGGGTAAGTGATGATGATATTTTAAAGATACTCGTTATTTCAGAATCAACCCCTGGTGTTTTAGCTATCAATTCTGCGACGTTTATTGGTTATAAAATTAGTGGCGTTAAAGGAAGCATCGTCGCTACTCTAGGCGTCGTCATTCCTTCTTTTGTCATTATTTCAATCATTTCCTTGTTTATTTTACAATTTAAAGAAGCTAAACTAATCACCTATGCTTTTTATGGCATACAAGCAGGAGTTGCGCTGCTCATTTTTAGAGCTGCTCTAAAACTATCTAAGAAAGTTCATTATAATGTTTTCGCTGTTATGATATTAATCGGTGCAATTTTATTTTCAATACTTACAGCATTTAGTGTCATTTATGTTATAATCGTTTCTGCAATAATTGGGATTATTTATGGCTCGATTACCCATTATAAGGAGGCGAAAAAATGATTGAACTATTAACTCTATTTTGGATATTTTTCAAAATTGGTTTGTTTACGTTTGGTGGCGGTTATGCCATGATTCCTTTAATGAAATCAGAACTCGTCGGTGGAGGTTACATCCAAAGTGATTTATTATATGATTTTATTGGGATTAGTGAATCAACTCCAGGACCATTTGCTGTCAATATGGCTACTTTTATTGGTATGAATCAAATGGGCATTTTAGGTGCTGTTTTCACTACTTTAGGTGTTATTATGCCATCTTTTATCATTATTTTATTAATTGCTTCATTAGGTTCTATATTTTTAGAAACGTCAGGCGTGAAACGTGCTTTTTTAGGTTTAAAGCCTGCGGTAATTGGTCTTATTCTAGCTGTTTCAATTGGATTATTTATACATGCCTTATTTCCACTGATTGATTTAGAAAATTTGCTCTTTGATTTTTCGTCATTTAACCTACATGGATTTATCATTTTATTCATTTTGATTTTGATATCGTTGCTTTATAAAAAAATATCACCAGTACAAATCATTTTAATATCTGCGATTTTAGGAATGATTATGTATAGTGTGATTCCATAGGTGTTATAATGAAGGATTTGACATGGCTTAAGACAGAACTCATTGCTCATCGTGGACTTTATACGACAGATCAGGTGGTTCCAGAAAATTCACTTTTAGCTTTTAAACGCGCACTTGAAAAAGATTATGCTATTGAATGTGATATTAATATGCTAAAAGATGGTACTGTTGTTGTCTTTCATGATTATGATTTAAATAGAGTTCTAAATGACCCTAGACACATAGATGATTTAGATTATCTTGAGATTAAAAAAATGAAATTATTCGGAACGAATGAAACCATTCCAACTTTAAATCAATTATTAAATCTTGTAAAAGGAAGAAAACCCATTTTAATCGAACTCAAACCTCACGGAAACGTAAAGGAATTATGTCATAAAACAATGGATATTTTAAAATCTTACAATGGACAATATGCACTCTTTTCTTTCCACCCTAAAGTTGTAAGCGTATTAAAAAAACACTATCCACATGTGATTAGGGGACAAATAGCTGAATACTTTACCCAACAAAAAGAGATGAGCAAACTCCAAAAATACCTAATGAAAACAATGTTTTTTAATCGCTTTACAAAGCCAGATTTCATTAGTTATGGCATACATGACCTACCTAACAAATACGTAGATAAATATAAGCGTAAAGGTTTAACAATTATCAGTTATCAAGCAAGATCACAAAAAGCATTTGATCATGTTAAATCATATTATGACAACGTTGTTTTTGAGCATTTTGAACCAAAAAAATAGGCACTTTTAGAAGTGCCTTATTTGTTAATCAACATCAAATGCATCTAAACCCTTTTTAATGTCTTTTTGAATCTGTTTATTTTCTTTAACAAAGAAGAAAACAACAAAAGCTCCTAATGTAAGGAAGAGAGCATAAGGGAATAACACGTTATAATTACCTATACTACTAATAAACGCACCAGCAACGATAGGCGTAAAAGACTGTGCAAGCATCGATGCTGTATAGTAAAATCCAGTATAGCGACCTACATTATTTTTATGTGCCATCTCAACCATCATCGGATATGAGTTGACATTAATGAGTGCCCATCCAATTCCGATGATTGCTATACCAAGAAAAAACGGAGCTGTCACAGCATGAATTGACATGGCTAGAAGTAAACCAATACTCATGAGTGCTAATCCACCAATGACGGTTAACTTACGACCTATATAACCTGCTAAATACCCTGCTGGAATAAATGTAATCATCGAAGATATGACAAGAATAATCGTGATTGTTCCAGCAATATTAAAGTTTTCTAAAACATTCTCAGAATACGAACTTATAAAGGTTTCAATAGAATTAAATGCAGAAAACCATAAAAATACTGCAATTAAGATGAAAATCATATTTGTCTTATCTTTCTTACTAAGCGGAATATTTTCACCAATTTTTTCGATTGAAGTGCTTAAAGCTTCACCTATCTTCATATCTTCCTTTGTCTCTTCAACGAGTTTATTTTCTTTAATTTTAATAAAAAGAATAATCATTGCAACAAGCATAACGCCACTAACAATCAAAAATGGTGCAACTGAACTTACTGATCTTTCACCAGACTCACCAAAAACAATTACCAATCCTCCACCAATGATTGCTCCTACATACCCAATCAAATTGATAATTCCATTTGCTTTAGATCGCAAAGGTTTAGGTGTTACATCTGGCATTAAGGATACTGCTGGATTTCTGTACACATTCATAACAATTAAGATAATGAGCATCATAATGATGACACCGGCTAAACTGTTTAAAATGTAGGCAACAGCAATTAAAGGAAATAAAATAGCAGCAACAAACATACCTACTATAATATACGGCATACGTCTACCATATTTTGTTTTTGTTTTATCCGATAAAATACCAAATAAAGGTAGCATAAATAAAGCAAAGAAATTATCTAGTGCCATGATAAAGCCAACAAGAGGTGCATCATTAGAATCAACAGTACCTGTTTCACTTAACAATCTACCTAGAAAAATAGGTGCGTAAGTATTATAAATCTGCCATAGCATTAGAATTGAGAAAAATCCAAAACCGATATAAAGTGTACTTCGATAGTTCAATTTGAGTTCTTTCATGTCATACTCCTTTTTACTGATATTCAATTTATTATCATCATTATAGCATATACTTTTAGTTAATAACATATATTCTATGTTAGTCAGTCATAAAAAAAGCACCCATCAAATGGATGGTGTGCTTATATCATTAATTAATCGATTCAAAACCAATAGCAAGTGCTGTCTTGTTAACAGGAAGCATATGCTCTTTTTTTGCACCTAAATAGTATTTCAATGAATCCATAATTGCGTCTTCTTTAAATAAATCAACTTTTTTTAAGTAAGCACCAAGCATAACCATATTGGCAACTTGTGGCTTATCAAGTGATTGTGCAAGTTCAGTCATCGGAACACCAAATGCATGTATATCTTTTTCATTCACTTCATTTTTGATTAACGATGAATTATAAAAGATATTTCCTCCTGGTTTTACACGTGATCCAAACTTTGTTAATGATGGCTCATTGAAAATAATCAAGTCGTCAGATTTGTTAAAAACTGGTGAATAAATAGGTTTATCACTGATGGTAATTGAGCAATTAGCTGTACCTCCGCGTGTTTCTGGACCGTATGTAGGAACCCAAATACTATAGAGACCTTGCTTATTTGCTGCATAAGCTAAAAGTTGTCCTGTTAGCATGACACCTTGTCCACCAAATCCTGCAATACGTATTGTTCTAATCATGTTTATCCACATCCTTATAAACACCGAGAGGATAAATCGGTAACATATTTTCTTTTGCCCAATCAAGCGCTTCTTTTGGTTTCATGCCCCAATTTACTGGACATGTAGATACTGCTTCAATCAACGTAAATCCTTTTCCTTCCATTTGATAAGTGAATGCTTTTTTAATCGCTTTTTTCGCTTTTCTAATGTTTGGAATATCATGTAATGAAACACGTTCTACATATGCTGCCGCTTCAATCTGAGAAAAAATCTCAGATATACGAAGTGGAGCACCATGCTCTTGAAGGTTTCTTCCGTATTGTGATGTTGTTGTTTGTTGTCCAATTAGAGTCGTTGGAGCCATTTGGCCACCAGTCATACCATAAGTAGCATTGTTTGCTAAAATAACGGTAATGTTTTCTCCACGATTTGCTGCATGTATAGCCTCAGCAATACCGATAGATCCTAAATCGCCATCACCTTGATAAGTGAAAACAATGCGATCTGGTAATACCCGTTTAATACCTGTAGCCATTGCACATGCACGTCCATGTGGAGATTGTTGCATGTCACAGTTGAAATATTCATAACTGAATACTGAACATCCAACAGATGCAATTCCTACTGTTTTACCTAGTACATTGAGTTCTTCTAAAACTTCAGCTACCAGTTTATGCAAAATACCGTGTGTACATCCCGGGCAATAATGCGTATGGGCATCAGTTAATCCTTTTGTACGTTCATAACGAATCATGATTCCACCACCTTATCATCAAAATTAAGGATAGCATCTGCAATTTCTTCTGGTTCAGGAACCATTCCACCAGCTCTTCCGTAAAATGCAATCGGTAATCTTCCTCTGTTTGCGATTTGGACATCATCGATCATTTGTCCCATACTCATTTCACAGACCATTAAACCTTTAACAGATTTAGGAATTAAATCAAATGCTTTTTTAGGAAATGGCCACAATGTTATTGGGCGAATCATACCCACATTGATGCCTTGTTCTTTTAAAGATTCTATTGCGGAGCGACAAATGCGTGCAGTAGTCCCATATGCAACAATAACATATTCAGCATTTTCCATATTGATCATTTCATATTGTGTTTCATGTTTAATGATTTGGTTGTATTTGTTTTTTAAGTCAATATTATGTTTTTCTAAATAAACAGGATCTAATCCTAAGGAATTAATAATGTTTCTACCTTCATGATAATCTGTACCTGTCGTTGCATAAGTTTTTGACTCTATTTGGCGTTTTTTAACAGGTTTATTCATATCAACTGTTTCCATCATTTGTCCGATTAATCCATCTGCAAGTACCATAACTGGGTTACGATAAGTATCTGCAATTTCAAAAGCTTCCTTCATAACATCAACTGTTTCTTGAACCGATTCAGGGGCTAAAACTACCACACGGTAATCTCCATTTCCACCACCACGAGTTGCTTGAAAATAGTCAGCCTGAGATGGCGATATACCACCTAAGCCTGGGCCAGCTCTCATGACTGAAACGATGACGCATGGAAGTTCTGCTCCTGCAATATAACTAATACCTTCTTGCTTAAGTGCAATACCTACAGATGAAGAAGATGTCATGACCCTTTTACCAGCACCTGCAGCACCATATACCATATTGATAGCTGCCACTTCAGATTCTGCTTGTACAAAGACTCGACCTGCATCATGTAATAATTTTGATAAATACTCAGGAATTTCATTTTGTGGTGTAATTGGATAACCAAAAAATGCGTCCAAACCTGCAGCTATTGCAGCTCTTGCAATGGCTTCATTTCCTTTCATTAATACTTTACTCATTGCTCAAGTACCTCCACTTTGATTACAGAATCGGGACATACAATCGCACATTGAGCACATGCAATGCACTTATTCATATCACTAACAGAAATGAGGTGATACCCCTTTTTGTTAATCCGGTCTGGATCTAGTGAAAGAATTTCGACTGGGCAGAAAGATACGCAAAGTTCACAACCTTTGCATGACTCGTCGTCAAATGTTAGTCTACCTCTTTTCACATCATCACTCCTTATCTTTTAATGTAATTATCTTGAATATTATTAATGGTTTCAATACGTTTTTTAGCAAACACTTTAGCTGCTAATTGCGTATGAATATTTTCATTTTCAGCAATCTTAAATATTTCTAATAAACGGTCATAAATTTTTTCAATATCACGTGTCGCACGACCAATATTATAACCTTTTAGTTCGTGATAAACATTGATTAATCCACCTGCGTTAATTACAAAGTCAGGTGCATATAATATTTTACGATCTTTAAGCATATCTCCGTGCACATCTTCTTCAAGCAGTACGTTATTTGCTGTACCAGCAACAATTTTAGCTTTTAGTTGAGGAATCGATTTATCGCATAAAACACCACCAAGAGCACAAGGAGCGAAAACATCAACTTCAAGTTTGAAAATATCTTCAGGTTGAACAAACTCAACTTCAGGATGTTCTTTCTTTAAACGTTTAATATGCTTTTCATTAATTTCTGTGAAATAAATTTTCTTTGCTTTCATTTCAACAAGTTTATTAATTAAATAATAACCTGTTTGCCCTGCACCTTGAACTGCAAAACTGTATTTTGTGAAATCCTCATCCCCAAATACATGCATGAGTGCAGCACGGATACCATGAAATGCTCCAAGAGCAGTCATTGGTGATGGATTTCCTGATTTACCTTCGAGACCAACAACATAGTCGGTTTCCATACTTACAAAATCCATATCTTTGGTACTTGTGTTAACATCTTCTGCAGTAATATAACGACCATTCAAACTTTGAACATAACGTCCAAGAGCTCTAAAATAACCTTCTGATTTCACTTTGTCAGGGTCGCCAATTAAAACGGATTTACCCCCACCAAGATTCAATCCAGCTGCTGCAGCTTTATAAGTCATACCTCTTGCTAATCTTAGACAGTCAATAACTGCCTCTTCTTCACTTGCATAATTCCACAGTCTAGTACCACCAAGGGCTGGTCCCAACGTCGTATTATGAATGCAAGTAATACCTTTCAATCCTGTTGTCTTATCGTGAAAATACACGACTTGTTCATAACGATGCTTTTCCATGTAGTCAAATACTTTAAAATCGCTCATGTTAATCTCCCTTCAATTTTTAAAAGCGCTTACATGAACATTATAACAAAAAGAAATCTAAAAGTATATGATATAATCATATAATATTTAAAAAGATATCTAGTCTTGATAATCGCTAAAAAAAAGGAACTTCATCATCTAAAGTTCAACTTTTTATAATGAATTATAACTGATTTTCGTACGTGAGTAACTGTTCTTGTAAATGTTCAATAAATCTACCCACATGTAAGCCGTCAAGTACCCCATGATGAACTTCGATAGAAAACGGCATGACTTTTTTGTTATCAATGTCAATGAATTTACCGAAACAAATACGTGGTATAGCATCTGATTTAGCATGATGATATGCATGCGTAACTTGTGTGAACTTTGCCCATGGGAAAGTCGTAAAATACACAAAATCATGTCTAGTTTCTTCATCAATATTTATAAATAAATCCCCTTGACTTATCGATTTTAATTTTGCTTGGTTGATAAACTCTTTCAAATCATCATGATAGGGAGAATTGACAATCTTAAAATGATCAGAACCAGGTATTTGATCTGTAAATGATGGATGGACTGAATCAAAAAGAAAAACCTCTTGATTAATGATACGATACTTAAAAGCTTCTACTTGGTTCATTTGTTTCATCACAAGATATATCATCGCAAAATAAAACGATACGTTTTCTTTCTTAACCCATTTATAAAATGAAGATATGTCCAAATCAACTGTGATCGAAAATTTTGGATAATCAAAATCTTTAAAAAATAGATACGTTTGTTTGCGATGCCATGTTTCAATATTAATTTTTTTCATGAAAACTCCTATTTAAAAATTCATTGCGTTGTTCTTTTATATCTTTAACAAACTTAGAGAAAAATAATGCGTCATATCCATGAACTGTCCTGAGTGTGTGATGTGCATCAACGATGATATTTGCTTTAACGAGCTTATTTGAGAACAACACACCCTCGTCTCTTAAACAATCAAACTCTGCAGTTTCTATATATGTCATTGGAAAGTCGTGCAGATTTGCTTGAAGTGGTGATGCGTAATGTAGCATCCCAAAATCTCCATCTCTTAAATACATCTTCCACATGTCACGGTTTAAATTTGAGTTCCACATCGGTGTATCTATATAATCATTCATTGAATCCGTGTGCATGGTTTGGTCTAACACTGGATAAATAAGCATAACTTTTTCGATTTTTGGACCGTTTCGATCTCTTGATAACAGTGAAACCCCAGCTGATAAGTTGCCACCAGCACTATCTCCAGCAATAGTAATATGATTGATGTCGATGTTTAAAAAATCCGCATGTTCTTTCATCCAAAGAAGTGTATGATAAACATCTTCTAGTGCTGTTGGAAAAGCATGTTTGGGTATCAATCTATAATTAACGAAAACAGCTTTATAGTCAGTTCCCATCATCATATCTGTTACAATTTTGATGTGAACTGGTGTGCCTCTCATTTGAAAACCTCCACCATGAACATATAACATGGCAGGTTTTTTTCCATCATCAGATTTTTTTTCAAAAAAATAAATTTTAACTTTTTGATGTTTATACCCTTTTATGATAAAAGTCTTTTTACGTATACCTTTTTTAGGTCTAGCAAAAAACATTGACAATATAATGATTCCATTTGCTAAACGTCTTCTTAACCTAGAGTATTTTTTGAATCGTAGAGGCTTTAATAACTTTAACTCTGAATCAACATCATAATCTCTCATTTAAAACCCCCGCTATTTTTCAAATATTTTTTTATATTCACTATATCCTTCATCATCCAGTTTGTTAACTGGAATAAATCTCAAAGCTGCTGAATTAATGCAATAACGATATCCACCTAACTCTTTAGGTCCATCATTGAACAGATGTCCTAAATGACTGTCTGATTCATTACTTCTAACTTCTGTTCGAAACATACCATGGCTAGTATCTAATTTAGTTTTTACTTTTTGGATAGATTTAGAAAAACTTGGCCACCCACAATGACTATCAAATTTATCTTTACTTGAAAAAAGCGGTTCTCCTGATATGACATCAACATAAATGCCTTCTTCAAAATGATTCCAATATTCATTTTGAAAAGGAGGCTCTGTACCATTTTCTTGTGTGACATAAAATTGGATTTGTGTTAATTTTTGTTTTAAATCAATAGCTTTTTTCATAGCATCACCTACTTTTAGTGTAACACAGTATGAACTGTTAAAAAAAAAGAAAGCAACTAAATGCTTTCTAAATGTATTTTTTTGAATTCTTCTTGGAAATTTATGAACACATCAACAATATCTGGATCAAATGTTTTACCTTTTAAGCTTAAAATTGTTTCTACTGCTTCTTCATGTGTAAATGCTTTTTTATAAACTCTTTCTGAAACAAGTGCATCATAATAATCAGCTAAAGCAACGATGCGTGCTGATAAAGGTATTTCATTACCTTTTAGTCCATCAGGATAACCTGTCCCATCATATTTTTCATGATGAGAACGGGTAATATGAAGACCCATATCCAAGAATGAAATATTATTGAATTCTTTTTTTATGGATAAAATTGTCTCATAACCAAGTAAAACATGCTTTTTCATTTCATTGCGTTCATGTTGTGTATACGGTCCTGGTTTATATAATATCGAATCTGGAATGCCTACTTTTCCTATATCATGCAAGGGACACGAGATGTAAAGGTCATCGATATATTGTCTCGTAATAAAGTCTTTATATGTAGGATTCTTTTCTAAACCTTTAGCTAAAATCTTACTATAAGCACCCACTCGGTTGAGATGATTACCTATTTCTTTATCTTTGATTTGGGCAAGTTTTGTTAATGCGTAAATGACCACTTGCTTTTTTTGCATATGTATAATGCGTTCAGCAATACGAATGCGTTGTTTTAACTCTTTCCGATTAAATGGTTTAGCTAAAAAGTCATCAGCACCACCATCATATGATTCATCCATATGAATTTCATCATTATATGCTGTTAAAACAATAATATATGTTTCATCATCAAACTCATGTTCTCTTATTTTTTTAATGAGTTCTACTCCGTTCATGTTTGGCATCATTAAATCAGTAATGACAAGTTCAACACGTTCTTTTGACCAAATCTCAAATCCTTTTTCGCCATCTTCAGCAACAAAAGGATCATATCCGAGTTCTTTGATAAAGCTGATGAGTGTTAAGCGATTGACTTTATTATCTTCAACGACAAGAATTTTCATAATTGATACTCCTTAATAGCATCGATTAATGCATCGATTTCCTTGACTAAAACTTCATACATAGGGCTAATAAAATCCATTTGTTTATGCTTTGCATAAGTCATTATCGTATTAAGTACCCATACTGCACGCATTGCACTTAAATATGAACATGAACCTTTAAAGTAATGTGCATAATGTATGATCTCGCTAAGATCATCTTTTTTAATCGCTTGATAAATATTATTTAAATCTTTTGGATATTCGCTAAAGAAGGATTGAATGACTTCATTAGCAATATCATATGACCCTTCAAATCTTTGTTCAAAATCTTTTTCATCAAAAATAAACAAATCTAAAGGCACTTCGATTTGAACTTTTGATGAGATGAACTTTCGTAGAACTTGCTGCAAGTAATCAACATCAATGGGTTTAAAAATGACATCATTGATTTGTGTGTTTTTCATCACATCATAATCTTTAAAGAAAGCATTTGCGGTTACTGCAATGATTGGAATTGTTTGATATGGTTTGCCTAAACTTCTAATCCTTCTTGTCGCTTCCACACCATCCATTTCAGGCATTTGGATATCCATTAAAATAATATCAAACTGCTCTTTTTTGACACACTCAATTGCTTCTTTACCTGAAGATGCTTGCTTAGTTTTTAAACCTAATTTCTTTAATATACTTGATAAAGACACACGATTTAATCTGTTATCATCAACAATAAGTGCATAAGCATTCAGTAACACTTGATATTTGTCTTGTTGTTCCTGTATTGATTTTGTAGAAATCCGTTGATACATAGATTGTCTTGATATAGGAAGTTCAAAGATAAGGTCAAATCCATGTTGGCCATTTGACTTATCTTTAGTAATTAAGATGGTATATGTTGTTGAGTTCCCATATTTTTGTTTAAGCTCTTTGATACGATAATCATTAATTTTTTCATCTTCACATATGATAAAATCGATCTTTTGATTATCGATATCTCGTAATTGATAAGTTTTTACTCCCATCGACTCAAACATTTGTATAGCATTTGATTTCAAACTATTTTGTGATAATATGAGTGCTTTTTTATTGGACATAAAGGGATACTCAAAAGGCTTACTTTTCTTTAGTGGAATCTTGACAATGAATTCACTGCCCTTATCTTTTTCGCTACGAAATGTTAACGTTCCATTTAATAGTTTAGTTAATTCACTTGATATGGGAAGACCTAACCCAAGCCCTTGATATTTTCGATTATCTAAAGATTCTATTTGATAAAAGATATCGAACAACTGTTCTTGATATAATTGATCAATGCCTATACCTGTATCGCGAACTATAAACTCAACACATAAATCCTTTTTATCTTCAATCATATGTGTTTGTAAGGTGACACTGCCCTGCATTGTAAATTTAATAGCATTTTGAATTAAATGAAGTAAAATCTGGCGAATCTTTCTAAAATCACCTATGAGTTCACAATTGACTCGATAGTCAAATAAGTTTTTAAGTTCTAGATTTTTTTCATCAGCAAACCTTTTTTGAGTTCTAATGACACGAATCAGTTCTTCTTCGAGATTAAATGTGTCTTGGTTAACTTCTACTTTTCCTGTTTCAATTTTAGTCATATCAAGCATATCTTCAAGAATATTCGCTAGTTGATCCATAGATGTTTGACCATGATTTAAATATTCGCGTTGTTCACTTGTTAAATCAGTTGAGCTTAATAAATAAATGGCACTAAAAACGCCACTTAGTGGTGTTTTAATTTCATGACTCATATTGGATAAAAACTGATTTTTAGTTTGGCTTAATTTTTTATTTTCATTTTTTAATTGTTTTATAGGTGTCTGTTCATAAAATGCAGAAATCGCTTGATTAAATAAATGTGTTATTTGGATATAACTTAACATATCATTTAACTCATTTTTTTTAACGTCTTTATTGAATACATATTTCATGAAGCCTATAGTGTTTAGATGGTAAACAATGGGCACTATCAATGCATGACTTTCAATCAAAACATGTGGGGTTTCTGATACTTTCTTCATTAAAGTATTAAGTTCATTTTGATCTATATCTCTTAATGGTATCTGACTATAATATATATTTATTTTTTCTGGTATGATGGCTTCATAAATGATAATCTCTTGACACAATATGAAAGATTCAAGTTTCTTTAACGATTCTTGAATACGTTTTTTAAAATCATCATGATTATCTAATGTTATACTATTTTTTAATAAATCAAGTATGTCTTTGAAATCATTATTGAATTGGGATTTCGAATGATTAATAACATTATGATCCACAAAAAATCCTCCATTCCTTTATACAATCATTATATATGATTGAAGCATTTATTTTCATTACATATTTATTAATTACATAGAAAAGGTGAAAAAAAAGAGGAATTTATCCTCTTAATCGGCAAAACGATGAGCGATTGAAGAAGCAGCTGCAGCAGCAATAGCACCTACAATATCGTCTAAAAATGTGTTGCATTTCCCTTCTTCTTTTCCTATCTTATCAAGCTTATCAATAATCCCTGGCTTTAACTTATCTACGTAGCCAAAGTTAGTAAATCCGATTGAACCATATACGTTAACAATAGCCAGTGCCAAAATTTCATCAATCCCATATAATCCATAGTCATTTAAAAGCATGGAAGAAAGTGGTTCTGATAATAACCCTTTTTCAGCTAAAATATCTAGTTCTAAACCTGTTAAAATAGCGTTTTGAACTTCTCTTTTCATAACAACTTTTTTTACATGTTCTAAGCAAAAATCAAACGTAAGATTAGGTAAATATTTGATTTGCAAATCAAGTGTGATTTGTGCAATCTCTTCAAGAACGACGCCTCGTTCTTCAAGTTTTTTAATAACAATGTCATACTTTTTTAAATCATTCATACGATTTTCTTCTTTATAATGTGAACTCATAAAAACCTCCCAAAACCACACTTAAATTTTAGTGTATTATCATTATACACGAAAAGATGTGATACACAAATAAAATTGGTTATTTCATGGTCTTAAACGCACAGTTTTATAGTTTTCGAAGAAAAAGAGCTGATTTAATGTTAGATCATGTCTTGAAACAGTAAAATCCGATGTTAAAATTTGAGCTTTAGAAATGAGTCCAGTACTTCTTCTTTGAAGATCCACGATTAGATTTTCATCAAGCCTAGTGCGAATCATAAAGTCATTATCGACTAATGATGAGATGTATTCACTATAAGGATTATTTTCGATGATAAATGATTGGTAAAAAACATCTTCATCACTTGCATAAACACTTGGAAACATCGCTAACTTAAAGAGTGTATTATCTATTGAAACATAAGGAATTACAAAAGAGCCTGCATGCAAGACCACGATGACTTTTCCTAAAAGTGATTCAACTGATGGCCATCCATGGTTTAAAATTTCTTCTTTGAGAAAAAGTCCATGATTCATCATATCACTCGGTTTAAAGAGATGTGAGCCTAATTGATTAAATACAAGTTCATTCAACTGATTTAATTCCTTTTGACCAATGGTTTGAAGTGAAGGATCTAAAACCATCCAATCATCTTTAATCTCTAATAAAATAATAATGGGTAAATGATTTTTGTGATACTCTGAAAATAATCTAATTTCTTCTAAAGCATACTTTAAAAAAGGGGCTACACTACTATTATCTACGAGTGGTACATGTGTTAACATAAATTCGTTTTTTCTTAATCGTGTATCAAACTCAAAACTACGTATACCTAGTTTAAGTTGGTCAGTGAGTGTGTGATTACTATAGTTCATCGCTTTAGCTTCTGCCATTGAACTGCCTAGACCTACAAAGAAATGACCTATATTTGATCCCTTCTTTTTATAACTGTTATGTGAAGCTAAGTACTGAAGATCATTAAGTTTTATATCTGGAGATAGTTCAAAATCATAAAAAATAGATTCATCGACAGGTTCAAAATCGATAAATTGATATGACTTTTTAAGTGATTCTAAATGATTGGTTTGCCACCTAATATCTTGAAGTTGAATTGATGACAAATAAATAACAAGCATCAAAAATGATAAGCATAGTCCTAAAATACTTATAATGAAAGTCTTAACAGTTTTCATGTGTCTAGCCTCTTGTTCATTTGTGATGAGTCAATTTTATTTTTTATGGTTAAAATATACATCGATTTTTGTTAACTTCATTGATTCATTCCAAAGTTGTTCGCAAAAATCCATACGATATGTAATTGGATTTGACTCAACAGCTTTTCCTTCTAAAAAATAATGCCCCGATAATGATCGATATTTTGGATCAATAGCAATATCTACCATAAACTGGGCTGGAAAATAAGCATCTGTTCCTTTAGAAGCATGCTTTTTCCAAAAATATTGAGCTAATCGATTCGTTCCCTTCATGCCAATATCAGTATTAACTAATCCTGGATCAATTGCATAAACAGGGATACTTTTCATTTTTTGAGAAAAAGATTTAACAAAAAGCACATTATATAATTTTGAACGCTTATATGCCTTAAATATGTTATAAAGACATTTATTTTGTAAATTTTTAAAATTAAAGCTCGCTCGATAATGTGATCTTGAACTAACGACTAACATACGCGGATCTGATGAAGATAACATCAATGGATATAGATAGTGTGTAAGCAAGAAGATTGATAAATGATTGGTTGCAAATGTCACTTCATGACCATCTTCATTTTCATGATATCCAGATGATACTCTACCTGCAATATGCATCAAAATATCAATTCGCCCATCATAGTTGTTATTGATGACATTGATGATTGATAGTGCTGTTTCATGAACTAAGCGGTTTGAAGATAAATCGCCTTTAACAACTGTCAGTTTTGCATGTTTGATTGTACCTAATGTTGTTATCATATGATTGATTTTTTCATCATTTCTACCTAAAGCAATAACATCAACACCTGATTTAAGTAATAATTCAGCACATGCTTTACCAATACCCGAAGTGGCACCTGTTACAATTGCAACTTTATTCATCAAATCATCTCCTTTTAGTCAATTTTATCATAAAAAAGATGGACATATCCATCTATTGTTTCTTCTTGAAAACAGCAACACGGTGATTGTTATGAAAAAGAAGCTCAAATCCAAAACTATCCGCAATATATTCTATCGTTTTTGGTGAATAAAAGACAACATGGGAACGATCACGAATATAAAACCAATCAAAGAAAGCTAAGCGATCTTGTGGATAAAACAGCGTCATAATACTTAAAATTCCACCTGGCTTTAAATGATTATAAAGTGTTTTAAAAACTTCTTTTGGTGATTGGACATGTTCAACAACTTCTGTTGATGTAATTAAATCATATGTTTTATTTAAAAATATTTTTGTAGGTTCAAAATAATAATCGTATGTATCCACTGTAAAACCAAATTCATGTTTAAGTATATGCGCTAAAACCGGATTAGGTCCTGAACCATAATCTAGAGCATCACCAGTTGAAATATAGGGAATAACACCTTGTTCAATGAAATTGGTTAAAAAATTCACATAACCCTTGTCCTCTAGTGAATTCTCATGTGACTCATAAATTTTTATTTCTTGTTTTGAGTCAACAAAAATTGAGGGATCTTTCATGATTAAACCACATGTTTGACATTGATGAAAAATCATCTGAAAACGAGGATGCTTGAAGCATTCTGTCACTGATCCGCACAATACACACTTAAAATCCATAAATACTCCTAAAATAATGAAATGATTGCATAATATATGATTGGTATAAGTAACGCTGGCAAATAATTCGCTATTTTGATTTTTTTTATCTCCATAAAGTTAATACCAATACCTATTAACAAAATATTACCAACCATCGATAGTGAACTAACTATCTCAGTAGTTAATAGCGGCTCTGCTTGTCTTGCAAGCATGAAAATAGCACCTTGGTAAATGAGCACACTAAATGCTGAAAAAATAACACCAATACCTAGTACTGAAGCTAAAATCATAGCTGTGATAAAATCTAATAAACTCTTGATAACTAAAATACTATAATCACCAGAGATCCCATCTTGAATAGAACCTACAATTGCCATTGCACCAACACAAAAAATTAATGTTGCGGCAATAAACCCTTTTGCAAGTGGAGGAAGTTTGTACTTTGTTTCTACTCGCTCTGCCCACTTATTAAGTCTAAAATCAATATCAATCCATTCACCGATAACACCACCAATGACTAAAGATAAAATAATCAAAAGTTCTCTAGATGTTGATAAAATATTATCTTCAATTGTTAAAAAATCTTTTAAAAACCAACCTAAAGAAAGTGTAATGAGACCTAATCCTAAAGCCGTCATTACACTTTTTTGAATTTTATCTGGCAATCCTTTTTTTAAAACCACACCGATGATAGATGCGACTATAATTGCTGCTACATTGATGAGTGTTCCCATAATTTACCTTTACCAACTAAGTGGTTCATCCTTTATGTGTTCTTGATATAATTTCACAAATGCTTCTTTTAATGCTGGTGTTAACTCAAAGTTTTTATGTTTCACATGATATGTCAATTGCTTTATATCTTTTATTCCAGGAATAACTGCTGTGATTTCCTCAAAACTCAAAATAAAAGCTAATGCATATTTTGTTAAATCTTGATCATGAGTTAAAGATTGAATCTTTTTAACTAGATTGGCTCTTCTTTCAATGGTTTCATCATCCCATCTTGAACGAATTCCTTCAAATGATGCGTGCTCATCATATTTCCCAGTTAACCAACCAGAGTCTAATGGCACCTTTGCAATAAGTGATATACCTTTATCTTTTGCTTCTTTAAATAAAGGCATCGCATCTTGAAAAAAGATGTTAAATAAGATTTCAATAACATCTACACGACCATGTGATAAAACAGCTTTTAATTCATCATATGTGTCGATGGACACACCAAATGCTTTGATTAAACCTTCTTCTTTAATCTTTTCTAATTCTTGGAAATGAAGTGTTTTTCCTTCTAAGATATCCATACTAGGATTATGTAATAAAACACTATCAACATAATCAGTTTGAAGTCTTTCAAGTGACTCATAAATTTGTTCACGAAGCGAAAAAACTGAAAAATCTGTTTCTCCTGAAGCTGTATGTCCGAGTTTAGTATTAATCGTTACTTTATCCCTAATGTCTTTAACTGCTTCTCCAATGATAGATTCTGAAAGTCCATATGCATAGCCTGGTGCAGTATCAAAAAAGTTAATGCCTAATTTGACAGCTTCTTTGACTAATTGAATACCATCTTCTATTGCCATGTGACCCCAAAAGTCTGTATTTCCTAGTTGCCACGCCCCAAAACCTAAACGATTAATGTGTTTTTTTGTTTTGGCATATAATTTCGCCATAAAAAACCTCCATATTGTTCTAATCTCATTCTATCATAAATTTTCAACTCTGTTTGCTTTTTATCATATGCTATAATGATTTTGGGTGATATATCATGCATTTAATGATTGAAAAACTATATATTGAAACAACCAAAGACGAAAGAATGATTCGTGTACTTCTTCCAGATGACTATGATTCATCTATAAAAGAGTATGGTGTCATCTATATGCATGATGGGCAAAATTTATTTAATGATTATGAAGCATATGGTGGTCATTCTTGGAAAATCTATGAAAGTAAAAAGAAACTAGTTGATTTAGGATATGAAGATATGATTATTGTTGGAATTGACAACTCAAATCTTCGCATGTTTGAATATAGCCCTTGGAAGAATGAGTTTAGCATAGGCTCTATAAATATCCATGAGATAGGCGGTATGGGAGACATTTATACGAATTTTATTATTCATGATGTCATACCGATGATAGAATTAAAATATCGTGTAAAAAAAGATAAAAATCATCGTTTTCTTGCTGGAAGCTCTCTAGGTGCTTACATATCACAATATATCATCTGTAAATATCCTGAATTTTTCAAAGGTGCTGGTATATTTTCTTTAGCATCTTGGTTCAACGAAGACGTTTTTTTATCTTATGTCAAACAAAGTGATATTACTCAAAAAAATATGTTTTTCATATCCATTGGTAAACATGAGACAAGCGATACTTCCATTCATCATTTTGATGAAATTTACTTATCAAACAGTAGAAATTTACGACAACTTTTACTTTCAAAGGGCATAAATAAAGTTTCCTATACTGAAACTGATGATCAACACAATGAACAGGCTTGGCAAAAACAATTCCCTTATTTCTATGCTTTTATTCAAGAAAATCCCCTATCAATAACAACATCAATAAGTAACGACTTAACCTGTCCATTTAAGGAGATTGTTTAATATTCATATTATAAACGTTTTACTTATTTAACCATTCGAGAGCACTGATTAAAAATCGGTCCCAAAAATCCCAATCATGAACACCTGTATCAACAATGTATTGATGTTTAATCTTTTTTTCATCTAAAAATAGATGGAATTTTTTATTTGATTCATATAGAAAATCTTCTTTCCCACATGCGATAAACATATCTGGTATAAGTATATCTTTATCAATATTTTTCTGTGTTAAGAAAAACAAATCATGTTTTGTTTGAAAAACATTTTTTTTGCCAAAAACAGAATCAAACATCGTTTTTCTTCCTGAATCTCTTGTTAATGTTTGGATATGACTAATATCTAATGCGCCTGATAAAGAAAATGCTTTTTGATATCGCTTAGGATAAAGAAGTGCTGATTTTATAGCTCCATATCCACCCATCGATAATCCACCAATGTGTCTGTCACTTCCCTTTTTAGAAAGAGGAAATGTGTTTTCCATGACTTCAGGCAATTCCTTAGTGATAAACGATAAATAACGATGACCATATGTTGTATCTGTATAATAACTATTTTGAACGGCTGGCATAATGATTGCATAGCGATATTTCCAATTATACCTTTCGACTGATGTAAATCTTGTCCAATCAGTATAATCTCCCATGTAGCCATGTAATAGGTATAACGTTTTAAATTTTTCTCCTTTATGAATAGGTTCAGGTAAAATAATGTTTACTGTAACATTCATATCTAAAATTTGAGAACAAAATGTGTAGTTTAATTTGGACATGTGTGCACCTCTTTTTCTATGGATGATTATAGCATAATATAAAAATAAAAAAAAGTGTCCTAATGTCTTGGGGGGGGTAGACATTAGGACTCATTTCACGGTTCAAATCCACTAAAGGTGGAAAGAACAAATACATTATATAATAGCGAATGATAGTTGTCAACAAAATTTACAATAAATTAATATCTTTTTAAATAGTTTTGTTTGAATATCAAATATTTGGTTTTAATTCGTCATTTATATCTACTATTCAGTTTTGAGAAATGACTTTTTTAGAAGATAATTTCATACATTTTTCATCTTCTTCTTTTTTTAGTTTTTGCATACGAAACTCGATCATCCATTCAATAAAAATAGCAATTAAAATTAAGATAACTGTCCAAGCGAAAATCTCGTCATACATAATGTTTATTTTAGCAACATAAAGTCTGTTTCCAATGGAATGTTTAGTCTGTGATAAATATTCTGCCATAACAAGAACTTTTAAGCCCAAACCAAAAGATTGTAGAAATGTTAAATAGATGTATGGTTTTATTTGAGGAATATAAAACTCAAAAATCATATGTATGAAGTGTCTTTCTTCAAGTTTAATAACATCTATCAATTCTGGATTGATAGCTCGCATCCCTTGCAAAGTCCCTTGATAGACGATTGGAAAAATCATGAAAAACGTAATCACATAAGGCGTCCATGTAAATCCTAGTAAAATCAAGAGTATCACGACAATCGAAATGACAGGAATCGTTCTTAATATCGTGACATAAGGTTTAATAAATAATTGAAATTTTTGATTAAAACTTGATAACATACCACATGTAATTCCTATCACTGCAGCAATCACTACTGAGGTTATCAAGCGAATGGTCGAGTATAAAATAATCTTTATATACTTGATTTGTGTCATGATATTAAATAAAGAAGTAAAAACTTGAAGTGGTGAAGGTAAAATCAGATGATGGTCGATAACGATATAAAGTAAAAGCCATATCATCAATAAAAAAGCGATTGACATACAGTATATCCATCTTTTTTTCATCTTATTCTCCTTCATAAAAAACATCACTCGGTAAATGATTACCAATCATCATAGGTTGAAATGCTAAAATATATGCGTAAAACACTTCAAGTGATTGCTTAGCTTCTTGTGCTTTAACATAACTTATGTGATTTGATAATATCGATTCTAATATGATATCATCGTCCCATGAGATGCCAAAATGATTCGCTAAATTGATTGTATCTAAAGTATGGCTTTTTAATTGCTCAATTGAGGATATGAGATCACTTTCTATGTTTGACTTTTGACTTCTATTCAATCGTTTATGGACAAAAACACCAGCTTGAGGCAAACTCTTACCATCTGATATATCTTGATACATTAATCCTAAATCAAGTAAATTGAATAAAGGGTTATTTTTTTTTAGTTGAAGAGCTGATGGATTTGATACAAGAACAATATCGTTCGAGTGTATTGCTGCATAAGCACTTGCTGTCGGCAGTGAATCAAGATAATTAATCGTTAAATGAAGATTATAATAATCATTTATGATCTTAATGAGCATATCAGAAACTTGATTTTGACCAAAGACATAAACCGTTTGATGTTTAAGTTGGTCAATGCTTAAGGCTTTTTCTGAAATAAAATAGTAATTCCCCCAAGTGATAACACCTAGAAGTCTATAGTCATCTTTCGCTTGGAAGAACTTTGCTCCAAGATTAGATGGAGCGATAATGACATCATGTGACGCTGAGCCAAATGCAGAAACAAGTGGATCAGCACCCATAACAATATCAACTTGATAGTTTTTACTATCTTGCAAATAAAGTTGGGAAAGTTGTGGATTTCCAAAAGGTACCATCATGGATATTTGATTTTGCTGTTTGCATCCTATGATACCTAAGATGCAAACAATCAAAACACATCTTTTTACGAGATTAAACATTGAAATAAACATCTCTTTTTTTATAATGTGTGTGAAGAAGATTATGTGCTTTATGAGAATTTGGTTTCTCTAAGAAATCTTTATATAATCTTAAAACGGATTGATTTTGATGTGATTTGCGAACAGATTGTTTTTCATCAATGTTATAAAGAACAGATGCACGAAGCCCCCTAACATCATGAGTTTCATATGTTTTCGCTGGTACAATCGGTTGTCCACCACCATTAATACAACCACCAGTACAACCCATAATTTCAACAAAATGATATGTCTTATTGCCTGATTTTAAATCGTCCATAAATGACTTGATAGCTTGACCACCGTGAACAACAGCGACTCTAATTTCTTGTCCTTTTATCTTGTATACTGCTTCTTTAATATCTGCATTCCCTCTAAGTTCTTTAAACTCAATCGGTGTTGGTTTTTCTTCAAGCACTTCGGTAACTGTACGTAGTGCAG
>OBJA01000808.1_pt1 | contig 25210 bp, 36 predicted proteins | sample 1519751 | NCBI WGS metagenome assembly OBJA01 (sample SAMEA3881238, study PRJEB22517) | soil metagenome | biome: lake sediment; feature: soda lake sediment; material: sediment, water from around vicinity | place: India | collected 2013-12-23 | depth 3 m
AGGGATACTGAGGCATGACTGATTTCTTAATTATCCAGGTATCTTAGGACTTCAAAAATTCTATAGTAATTGATATAAACGTTTGTAACTTACAATTGTTAAATATTGTAGAATAGCAACCAAATGAGTAATATACTAATTACCGGAGCAACCGGAAATATTGGATCGGAAGTTATAAGATATCTGCATGAGATACGCTCACCTAATAAGATTATTGCGGCTGTGAGGGATATTGAGAAGAGTAAGAAGTATCTCGAAAAATATAAGGAGATCGAATACCGACAGTTTGATTTTGAAGATTATAGCTCATTTAATCAGGCCTTTAAAGATATTAACCGACTCTTTATTCTCAGGCCACCTCACATATCAAATGTCAATAAGTACTTTAAGCCCTTTCTTAAGGCAGCTAAGGATAATGGCGTTAACGAGGTAATATTCCTTTCGGTTCAGGGCGCCGAAAAAAGTAAAATCATTCCACACAACAAGATAGAGCGACTTATAAAAGAAACGGGTTTTGAATATATCTTTCTCAGACCCAGCTATTTCATGCAAAATCTCACAACAACCTTAATGAGTGATATCAAACATCAACGCTCAATTATCCTGCCGGCAGGAAATGCCAAATTTAACTGGATCGACGTTCAAAATATTGCGGAAGTTGCAGCAATATTACTTGATAACTTTCCAAAATATAGAAATAGAGCATTAGAATTAACAGGTCCTGAGAATATAAATTTTAAAGGCGTCGTGGCGCTTATAAATCAAGTTGTTGACGAGCCAATTAAATACCGCAGTGTAAATCCTATAAGATTTTACAGAATTAAAAAGCGGCAGGGAATGAAGCGTGCCATGATAATGGTAATGATAATGCTACATTTCCTGCCGCGTTTTCAACGACAACCGGTCGTTTCATATTATTATGAGCAATTAACTTCCAAAAAGACTAATGACCTCAGAAGTTTCATACAACGCGAGAAGGCACATTTTCAGTAAAATACTACCCGGTAATTAGGCGAACTCTCCCACATAAACCGAATCGGAAATGTTTGCCTGACTTGCAGAAATTGCGTTGTGTTCATTAGAGAAGAATGCCCACAAATGCACCTGAATATCGAATCTATCTGGTAACATAAATTCCCCTTGTCCGGTTGCTCTGGTTCCGATACTGTTAATCCATAGTATTTTTTTCCCGGGGCAATAAGCCACGATATTAAGGTTATCATATAACTTATTTGGAGTGCGCCCTAGCTTAGTGTTCCATTTAAGTGAAATTTTATTGCCTGTACGTTCAGAGAAATTGATGTCAGGCACACTTATTTGCCCTCTTGAAATCTTAAAACGAGGTAGATCAATATCAAAAACGAAACGATACTCTTCGGTTGGTGTTCCTACCTTTAAAGAGTGCTCAATACAATATTGCTTAGCTTCGAGGTGTGCACTGGAATATTTGATCGGTGCTTGATAGCCTTTTCTAACAACATCAGTGAATTTTGATACAAATTTGCTCGCAGCTCTGAATTTTGCTCTTTCAATAAGCTGGGCATCTGTTTCCGGATCAACCTGATCTGTTACTACTCGCATAAAAACTTTACCATTTCGCCGATAATAAACAATATTACCATGTCGCCCCGACAGCGGAAATTCTGAATAGACTCTAGCCATTTTTTAAAGAAGATTAGTAATGTGTGGTTAATTAGTGATTTATAAGTGATTAGTTGGTATCTGTTCTTGATTCGGTTTATGACACATTCATGATAAATTCATGTTAAGCTCATGATTCATTCGCGATTCATTTGTCTTAGGTTCTGTTTATGTTCTGTTCAGGTACGGTTTATGTTCGGTTTAGCTACACTTAAAAAGCGAGGCTGAAACGAATCTGAAGAGAGCTTAAACAGAGGCTAAACAGAAGCTGAGCCGAATCAATCTCAAATGAAGCACAAATTTACTGAATGAAAAGCACGCAAACAAATAATATATAGAAAATGCTAATAGAAAATTTACTTTGTGCTACAGCTCGCATAAAATACCTTAATAGCACTGGAAAAGTACACTATATTATATAGTATTCGAATGAATTTAAACATTTGTTATATTGATGCAGTTCTGCCCCTGCATGAATTCTTCTCAACAAATCAAAAAAAAGGAGTATATCTTTTCGGAATTTACAGTGGTATTAACCGTTCGGTAGTTAAGGTAATATGGAACTAATCACCTTGAGATACTTGCAATCAAGCTGCGGCCTGAGATGTTGGTTTTTGATGTGTCCATTATAATCTGCGTGAATAAAGTTACCTGATAAAAAATATAAGATTAGATCCTGTAGGATAATATAGTTGGAATTAACCCACGCAACAAATGATGCATAATCGTTTATCAATTGGTCAATAAAATAACTGATAAGAGTGCATAATATAAGGGAAGTAAAAAAAAAGTTCAATATTTTCTCAATATTTTTTCTAAAAAGTGTTGGAAGTGTGAATATTATTTATAATTTTGCACCCTCAAATAGAAAGTATGCTTACTTCAGGCATACAATTGATTTGAAGAAATTTCTGAGATTTTAGCGAATCAAGGGAACCTGATAAACTTAGACAACTAAAGGTTTCGATCAGTACAAGGCAAGAGTGCCGCTTCTTTTTAAGAAGGCTGATTGTGTCTAGTCAAAAAAAGGCTGAATCAATATTGTCTATCCGGTATCAAAGATCCCTCCGTACAAATCCGGAAGTTGGAAAAAGAGTAAATAGAAATGTCTAATTATTTTTTTTTCAGCGCATTGTATTAATCAAATATAATTGTACTTTTGCAGTCCCCAAAAAAATAGGGTTAAGCAGCATAAATTAAAATTTTAAAAGTATTGATATGCCTACAATTTCGCAATTGGTTCGTAAAGGACGCACAAAGTTGACTTTCAAGAGCAAATCACCTGCTCTGGATGGTTGCCCGCAGCGAAGAGGTGTTTGTGTAAGGGTTTATACCACTACACCAAAAAAACCTAATTCAGCAATGCGTAAGGTGGCCAGGGTTCGACTTACCAATAGTAAGGAAGTAAATGCTTATATACCTGGCGAAGGTCACAACTTACAGGAACACTCAATCGTAATGATTCGTGGTGGTAGGGTAAAGGACTTACCGGGAGTAAGATATCACATCATCAGAGGTGCACTTGATACATCGGGTGTTGATGGTCGTAACCAGCGTCGTTCAAAATACGGAACAAAGCGTCCAAAGGGAGGCAAGGCAGTTGCACCGGTTAAAGGTAAAGGTAAAAAGTAATTCCGGTTTCAGGTAACCGTTAAGAATAAAACACAATGAGGAAATCAAAACCAAAAAAGAGAATAATTCTTCCTGATCCGAAGTTTAATGACGTACTTGTTACTAAGTTCGTTAATAACCTTATGTACACAGGTAAGAAAAATCTGGCTTTCCAGATATTCTATGATGCTATTGCTACCGTATCGGACAAAACAAATGAAGATGGTTTAGAAGTATGGAAGAAAGCTTTAAACAATGTTACACCAAGCGTAGAGGTTAGAAGCCGTCGTATTGGTGGTGCTACTTTCCAGATTCCTTCAGAAATCCGTCCTTCTCGTAAGAGTTCAATCGGTATGAAAAACCTTATTCTTTTCTCACGTAAACGCCATGAAAAAACAATGGCTGCCAAGTTAGCAGGCGAAATTCTTGCCGCTTACAAAGAAGAGGGTGCTGCATTCAAGAAAAAAGAAGATACACATCGTATGGCTGATGCCAACAAGGCATTCTCACATTTCAGATTCTAGTAATTAATTCATAAATATTAATAATACAGTAACAAAAAAAATGTCGGCGAAACTTTTACATACACGCAACATCGGCATTATGGCGCACATCGACGCGGGTAAAACCACGACGACTGAGCGTATACTGTATTATACTGGTATGAATTATAAAATCGGTGAAGTTCATGAAGGTACTGCCACCATGGATTGGATGATCCAGGAGCAGGAAAGAGGTATCACCATTACATCAGCAGCTACTACAGTTTATTGGGATTACAATGAAGAAAAGTACAAAATAAATATCATTGATACTCCCGGCCATGTTGACTTTACTGTTGAAGTAGAACGCTCTCTTAGAGTTCTCGATGGAGCTGTTGCTATATTTGATGCCGTTGGTGGTGTTGAACCTCAGAGTGAAACTGTTTGGAAACAAGCCGATAAATATAAAGTTCCACGCATCAGCTTTGTTAATAAGATGGACAGAGCAGGTGCCGATTTCTTTGAAGTTATTCATCAGATTAAAGATAAACTTGGTGCCAATCCTATTCCTCTTCAAATACCTATCGGTGAAGAAGAAGAATTTAAAGGCGTTGTTGACCTTATTAAAAACAAGGCAATAATTTGGGACGACGAAAATTACGGTACTACCTTTATTGAAACTGCTGTTCCCGAGGATCTTAAAGAGATTGTTGATGAATATCGTACTCGTTTAATTGAAGGCGTTGCTGAAGAAGACGAGAAATTATTTGAAAAGTATGTGGCTGATCATGATTCTATTACTGCCGACGAAATGAGAGCAGTTATCAGAAAAGCTACAATTGAACATAGAATAACACCTGTATTATGCGGTGCTTCTTTCAAAAATAAAGGAGTGCAGCCATTACTCGATGCAGTTGTGTCATTTTTGCCTAATCCTGCTGAAATTGAATCAGTTAAAGGATTAAATCCGAATAACGAGCAAGAAGAAGTTCGTCATGCAAATGCCGATGATCCATTTTCAGCTCTCGTGTTTAAAATTGCTACTGATCCTTATGTAGGACGCCTTGCTTTTGTAAAAGTTTACTCAGGTACTCTCAAAGCAGGCAGTTATGTTCTGAATACAGGTACATGCAAGAAAGAACGCATTTCTCGTATTATGCAAATGCATGCCAATAAGCAAAATCCTCTTGAAGCTATTGAAGCCGGCGATATAGCCGCCTTGGTAGGTTTTAAAGAATTGCGCACCGGCGATACAATATGCGACGAGAAGCATCCAATAATTCTTGAGTCAATTGAATTCCCCGAGCCGGTTATCAGTATAGCTGTTGAGCCTAAAACTCAGGATGATATTGATAAACTTGAGTCTTCGCTAGTGAAACTTGCCGAAGAAGATCCAACATTCAATGTAAGAATTGACAGCGAAACCGGACAAACAGTAATAAGCGGAATGGGTGAACTTCACCTTGATATTATTACCGATCGTTTACGTCGTGAATTTAAAATTGAAATAAATAAAGGTAATCCTCAGGTTGCTTACAAAGAGGCTGTTGTTACAACTGTTGAACATCGTGAAGTATATAAGAAGCAGCATGGTGGTCGTGGTAAATTTGCCGACATACAGTTTGAAATGGGACCAGCCGATAGTGGTGTTAAGGGATTACAATTTATAAATGACATTAAGGGTGGCAACATCCCTAAGGAATATATTCCTGCTATTGAAAAAGGTTTCCGCATAGCAATGCAAAACGGTGTACTTGCAGGATTCAGTTTAGAAAGTTTAAAGGTTAGAATAATTGATGGATCATTCCACTCAGTTGATTCCGATTCACTTGCCTTCGAGATTTGCGCAAAAGTAGGTTTTAAAGAGGCAGCACGCAAAGCAAAATCGGTGTTAATGGAGCCAATCATGAAATTAGAGGTAAATGTGCCTGATGAGTATGTTGGTGAAGTAACAAGTGATTTGAACAAGCGACGTGCAAGTGTTGAAGGAATAGAGCATAAGAACAGATATCAGATTGTAAAAGCGCATGTGCCTTTAGCAGAAATGTTTGGATATGTAACAAGTTTACGTACAATAACATCAGGACGTGGTAATTCGAGTTTAGAGTTTTCACATTATGCTGAATTGCCCGGTTCAATGACAGATGATATAATTTACAAGATAAAAGGATACCTTATCAAATAAAGTTAAAGATTAAATCAATAAACTCAAAGTAACGTGAGCCAAAGGATCAGAATAAAACTGAAATCGTACGATCACAGCCTGGTAGATAAATCAGCCGAAAAGATCGTTAAGACCGTAAAGTCGACCGGTGCAGTTGTTAACGGGCCGATACCCTTACCAACCAATAAGAAAATTTACACTGTGTTGAGGTCAACCTTTGTCAATAAAAAATCGAGAGAGCAGTTTGAATTGAACTCATACAAGCGATTACTCGATATATACAGCACCACCAGCAAAACAATCGATGCGCTGATGAAGCTGGAATTGCCAAGTGGTGTTGAGGTAGAGATCAAAGTGTGATAAAGATCGGAATTAAAACACCGAGTGCTGTTGAAAAAAGAATCATCAAATTAAACATGATACTGCAATGTCAGGAATTATAGGAAAAAAAATCGGGATGACCAGTGTATTCGATGCCAATGGCAAGAATGTACCGGTAACGGTAATACAAGCCGGCCCTTGTTTTGTCACACAGATCAGGACAAAAGAAGTTGATGGATACGAAGCCATACAGCTTGCTTTCGAAGATAAGAAGGAAAAGCATACAACAAAAGCAGAAAAAGGCCACTTTGAAAAAGCCGGTATTACACCAAAGAGAAAACTTGTAGAGTTTACACGTTTCGAAGCAGATCACCGCAAGCAATTTGGTGAAAAGGTTGAGGTGGATGTATTCGTAGAAGGAGAGTTTGTTGATGTAGTTGGAACAACCAAAGGAAAGGGATTTCAGGGAGTTGTTAAACGTCATGGATTCTCGGGAGTAGGTGGAGCAACCCACGGACAGCACAATCGTTTACGTGCACCGGGATCAGTAGGAGCTTCATCATGGCCTTCAAGAGTATTTAAAGGACTCAGAATGGCCGGACAAACCGGAAACAAAAGAAGAAAGATTATCAATCTTCAGATAGTAAAAATAGTTAAGGAAAAGAATCTGTTACTGGTCAAGGGTGGAGTGCCCGGAGCTAATGGATCATATGTAATCATTGAACGATGGAGCTAGAAGTTTATAACAATAAAGGGGAAAAGACTGCAAGGACAGTTACCCTGAATGATTCGATATTCAATATCGAACCTAACGACCACGCCATTTATCTTGACACTAAACAATACCTGGCAAATCAGCGTCAGGGAACTCACAGTTCAAAAGAGAAATCTACTGTATCAGGTAGTACTCGCAAGCTCAAGAAACAAAAAGGAACAGGTGGAGCAAGAGCTGGTAGCATTAAATCGCCTCTAATGCGCGGTGGAGCAAGAGTATTTGGACCAAGGCCAAGAGATTATAGTTTCAAACTCAATGTAAAGCTTAAACAATTAGCACGTTTATCAGCACTTACATATAAAGCAAAGAGCAACAGCATAGTTGTACTCGAAGAGCCTCAAATTGAAAAGCCCAGAACAAAAGTTATAGTTGAACTGCTCGAGAATTTAAAGTTAACAGGCAAACGTACCTTAATGGTGTTGGGTGAAAGTAACAAAGCGCTTTATTTATCATCGCGCAATATTAAAAGTGCAAAAGTACTCAGAGCAAGTGACTTGAATACTTACGAGATACTTCGAGCACATAATCTGATCATACTTGAAGGATCAGTTGCAGAAATAGAAAAAGTTTTTCAAAATTAATCACCGCATAAAAGCGCTGAGATTAGAAACCATTAAACTAAGAGAACGATGGGAATCATAATAAAGCCGATAGTAACGGAAAAGATGACAGCCTTGGGTGAAAAGCTCCAACGTTACGGATTTATCGTAAAGAAGGATGTGAATAAACTGCAGATAAAAAAAGCTGTAGAGGAATTATACGGAGTTGATGTTACTGAAGTTAACACAATGAATTATGCCGGAAAAACAAAGAGCAGGTTTACAAAAGCCGGCGTTGTAAAGGGTAGTTCGGGTGCATACAAGAAAGCTATAGTAACATTAGCTGAGGGTGAAACAATTGATTTTTATAGCAATATTTAAAGATAATGGCTTTAAAGAAATTCAAACCGACCACTGCTGGACAGCGCTTTAAACTAGTAAGCGCTATGGATGACATAACAGCCACCAGCCCTGAGAAGAGCCTGTTAATTGTAAAGAAGAGAACAGGTGGAAGAAATAATGACGGTAAAATGACGGTAAGGTCAATAGGTGGCGGTCATAAACAGAAGTATCGTATTATTGACTTCAAACGTGATAAGGAAAATATTCCTGCAACCGTTCAAACAATTGAATACGATCCAAACCGTACCGCCCGTATAGCATTATTGTTTTACGCCGACGGAGAAAAGAGATATATCGTAGCACCAAACGGACTAAAAGTAGGACAGGAAGTGTTATCAGGTAAAGGAGTACAGCCAGAGATTGGTAATTCATTATATCTAAGTGAAATACCTTTTGGTACTGTAATTCATAACATCGAGCTACGTCCAGGACAGGGAGCAAAGATGGCACGTAGTGCCGGGTCTTCTGCACAGTTGATGTCGCGTGATGGTAAGTTCGCGGTAATTAAATTGCCTTCAGGCGAAACTCGCATGATCTTACAAACATGCAAAGCAACCGTAGGTATGGTATCGAATACCGAACATAACCTCGAAGTATCAGGTAAAGCTGGTCGCTCACGTTGGTTTGGTCGTCGCCCACGTACCCGTGCTGTTGTAATGAATCCTGTTGATCACCCGATGGGTGGTGGTGAAGGAAGAGCTACCGGAGGTCATCCAAGATCACGTAAGGGTATCCCGGCAAAGGGTTACAAGACACGTTATCCTAAGAAAGCTTCAAGCAAATACATTATCGAAAGAAGGAAGAAGTAATTGATTATAAACAGCATTTTAACATGAGCCGTTCGTTAAAAAAAGGTCCTTATATCGACTATAAACTGGAAAAAAAGGTGTTGGATGTAGTTAATTCCAACAAAAAGGTGGTTATTAAAACCTGGTCACGTGCGTCAATGATTTCTCCTGATTTTGTTGGTCAAACGATAGCAGTACACAACGGAAATAAGTTTATCCCAGTGTATGTTACTGAGAACATGGTAGGCCATAAGTTGGGCGAATTTGCACCAACACGAATATTCAGAGGTCATGCCGGTAGTAAAGATAAAGGTAAAAAATAAAGAAATTAAACACCAATGGGATCACGTAAACATAATAAAGCCGAGTTGATCAAAGAGGCTAAGAAGCTGGAATCGTTCGCAAAACTGAACAATTGCCCCACTTCACCACGTAAGATGCGCCTTGTAGCTGATATGGTGCGCGGTATGAAAGTTACCCAGGCATTGTATGTACTTCAACATTCACCACAAGATGCAAGCCGCCGTTTATATAAACTTGTAGCATCAGCAACAGCTAACTGGAAGGCAAAGAATGAAGGTGTACGCGATGAAAGCAATCTGTATATTAAAGAGATTGGTGTTGATGGCGGCCGTTCATTAAAAAGAATAAGGACTGCACCACAAGGACGTGCGCATAGAATACGCAAACGCTCTAACCATGTTACAGTGCTAATAGATAATAGAAATACAGAAACAATATAATAATTTGTTGAATGGGACAAAAAGCAAATCCAATAGGTTTAAGGTTAGGTATCATCAGGGGATGGGACTCCAACTGGTATGGCGGAAAACGTTTTGAGAATAAACTCATAGAAGACGATCAAATCCGTAACTATCTTAATGCCCGTTTATCAAAAGCAGGAGTGTCGAAAATAGTTATTGAGCGCACACTGAAACTTGTAACAGTAACAATCCACACCGCTCGTCCGGGTATTATCATCGGAAAAGGTGGTCAGGAAGTTGACAAGCTAAAGGAAGAGTTGAAGAAGATCACCAAGAAGGAGATTCAGATCAACATTTCTGAGATCAAACGCCCTGAAATGGATGCAGTTATAGTAGCTAATGCTATAGCCCGCCAAATTGAAGGACGTATTTCATATCGTCGTGCAATTAAGACTGCTATCGCCTCAACTATGCGAATAGGTGCAGAGGGAATAAAAGTTTTAATATCAGGCAGGTTGGCAGGTGCTGAAATGGCTCGTCGTGAGATGATTAAAGAAGGCCGTACTCCATTACATACCTTAAGAGCTGATATAGATTATGCAGTAGCTGAAGCCCATACAACTTATGGTCGTATAGGAATCAAGGTGTGGATATGCAAAGGTGAAATATATGGTAAACCTGATCTGGTACCAACTGTAGAAAGTCAGACAGTTACAGGTGGCCGTGGAGATAAACCTATGGGACAACGTGCAGGCGGCGGACGCCCACCACGTGGTAACAGACCTGGAGGCAGAGAACGCGATAACCGTTCAAAGAAATAAGTAAAAGAAAAAAAGTAACAATCTGATCAATATCTTGCAATAATGTTACAGCCAAAGAAAACGAAGTACAGGAAAATGCAGAAGGGAAAAATGAAGGGTAACACCAAACGTGGTGCTGAACTTTCATTCGGATCATTTGGCATAAAAACCCTGGAAGAAGCATGGATAACCGGCCGACAGATAGAGGCAGCCCGTCAGGCAGTGAGCCGCTATATGAAACGTGAAGGACAAATATGGATACGTATTTTCCCCGACAAACCGGTAACAAAGAAACCTGCGGAAGTACGTATGGGTAAAGGAAAAGGAGCACCGGAGTATTTCGTTGCACGTATAAGCCCAGGACGTATATTGTTTGAAGCAGAAGGTGTACCACAGGAGATAGCTAAAGAAGCTTTACGCTTGGCAGCTCAGAAATTACCTGTAGCAACCCGATTTGTGGTAAGAAGAGATTACGTAGAAGAATCAATATAAAGCAACAATGAAACAAGAAGTCATTAGAGAGCTTTCAAAAGCTGAGCTCATTGAGCGGCTCGAAGAAGAACGCAAACAGCTTAATAAGCTTAAGCTTAACCATGCTGTGTCTCCTCTTGAAAATCCAAATAAAATAAAAACATACCGTAGAACAATCGCCCGTATGCTTACTGAATTGCATAAACGCAATGTTAATGAAGCAGCGATGGCTCAGACTACTGCTGTAAATAAATAACCGGGAGAAAAGCTATGGAAACAATGGAAACAAGAAATCTTAGAAAAGAACGTATCGGGGTTGTTGTTAGCAACAAAATGCAAAAGTCGATCACTGTAATTGTTGAGCGTCGCGAAAAACACCCGAAGTATGGTAAGTTTGTGAAGAAAACTTCCAAATTTGCTGCACATGATGAGAATAACGAGTGCAATATTGGTGACACCGTTCGTATTGCCGAAACACGTCCCCTGAGCAAAAATAAATGCTGGAGATTAGTTGAAATTATTGAAAGAGCCAAGTAATTATGATACAACAGGAATCACGACTTACGGTTGCTGATAACAGCGGAGCTAAAGAAGTTCTGTGCATCCGGGTACTGGGTGGAACCCGTAAAAAATATGCCTCCATAGGCGATAAGATAGTTGTTACCGTTAAAAATGCTCTGCCCTCGGGTAACATTAAAAAAGGAACAGTTGCTAAAGCTGTGGTGGTTAGAACTAAAAAAGAAATTCGTCGCAACGATGGATCATATATCCGTTTCGATGATAACGCGGTGGTATTGCTTAATAATGCCGGTGAAATGTCAGGTACCCGTATCTTCGGACCTGTAGCACGTGAACTCCGCGAAAAGCAATACATGAAAATTGTTTCATTAGCACCCGAGGTGCTGTAAATGACCACATATTATGAGCACGAAATTAAAAATTAAAAAAGGCGACACCGTGAAGGTTATAGCCGGTGACTCAAAAGGCAAGCAGGGTAAAGTCCTCGAAGTGAATACTGAAAAAATGTTCGCTATCGTTGAGGGTGTTAATCTGATGTCGAAAAGTACTAAGCCCAACGCCAAGAATACTCAGGGCGGTATTGTAAAAAAAGAGGCCGGTATTCATATCTCTAACCTTATGCTGGTTGATAATAGCGGTAAACCAACAAGAGTTGGTCGCAAAATTGACGCCAAAACTAATAATTCAGTACGTTTTTCCAAAAAGTCGGGGGAGGTAATTAAGTAATGGACTATTCACCACGCTTAAAAAATAAATATACGAAAGAGATTGTTCCGGCAATGACCGAACAATTCAAGTATAAAACGGTAATGCAGGTGCCCAGATTGTTGAAAATCTGTGTTAACCAGGGCTTAGGAACCGCTATTGCAGATAAGAAACTTATCGATGCAGGTGTAAATGAATTAACTTCAATTACTGGTCAAAGAGCTGTTGCAACTAAATCAAAAAAGGATATCTCAAACTTTAAACTTCGTAAAGGTATGCCTATTGGTGTAAGAGTTACTTTACGCGGTGATAAGATGTATGAGTTCCTCGATCGCTTAGTGTCAGTTGCTATACCTCGTATTCGTGACTTCCGTGGAATTAACGAAAAGGGATTTGATGGTCGCGGAAACTATACACTTGGTGTTACTGAGCAAATTATATTTCCCGAAATTCAAATGGATAAAGTAGCAAAGATCAACGGTATGGATATTACCTTTGTAACCACAGCCCGTAATGATCAGGAGTGCTTCGCCCTAATGAAAGAATTCGGATTACCATTTAAAAATCAGAACAAACAATAATATGGCAAAAGAATCGATCAAAGCAAGAGAACGTAAAAGAGAACGTCTTGTTGCCAAGTATGCCGCAAAACGTGCAGAACTGAAAGAAGCCGGTGATTATATCGGATTACAGAAACTGCCTAAAAACGCATCACCCGTTCGCTTGCACAATCGTTGCAAAATGACAGGTCGCCCTAAAGGATACATGCGTCAGTTTGGTATTTCACGTATAAACTTCAGGTTTATGGCTCTTAAAGGTGAAATACCAGGAGTAAAAAAATGCAGCTGGTAAGTAAATAAATATAAGAACAATAATATTAAAGGATAAAATGGTAACAGATCCTATAGCAGATTACCTGACCCGGTTGAGGAACGCCGTGATGGCTAACCACCGTATCGTGGAAATTCCTTCATCAAAGATAAAGAAGGAGATCACCAAGATACTCTTTGATAAGGGTTATATATTAAACTACAAGTTTGAAGATGAAAGCCTTCCAGGTGTAATTAAGATAGCTCTTAAATATCATCCTGTGACAAAAGTGCCGGCTATCTCAAAACTTGACAGAATTAGCAAACCCGGTTTACGCCGTTATGTGGGATCAGAAGATCTGCCACGTGTACTCAACGGACTGGGAATAGCAATATTATCAACCAGCCATGGTTTAATGACCGACAAAGAAGCAAGAACGCTTCATATTGGTGGCGAGGTTTTATGTTACATTAGCTAAACAAGGAGATAGTACAATGTCGAGAATAGGAAAAATGCCAATCGTTATTCCTGCCGGTGTTCAGATAACAGTTGCAGATGATAACTTAGTCACTGTAAAAGGTAAATTAGGAACATTAACACAGAAAGTTGATCCTTCAGTCTTAGTTAAAGTTGAAGATAATCAATTGGTAGTTGGTCGTGCTAATGAAGAGCAATCAACAAGATCAATGCATGGCTTATACCGCTCATTGCTTGCAAACATGGTAAAGGGTGTTTCTGATGGTTTTACAGTTGTTCAAGAACTGGTAGGAGTTGGTTATAAAGCTACTGCAACAAATAACGTACTTGAGCTGGCTTTGGGATACTCTCATAGTATCTTCTTTGAAATGCCTGCTGAAGTTTCGGTGGTAACTGCTGCAGAAAGAGGAAAAAATCCAACAATTACATTAACTTCGCACGATAAACAATTAATCGGCCAGGTTGCAGCAAAAATTAGATCAATGCGTAAACCAGAACCTTATAAAGGTAAAGGTATCCGCTTCCAGGGCGAAGTTGTTAAGAAAAAAGCAGGAAAATCAGCATCTGATAAATAATATTTAAATAACCTGTCCCGGATTACGGGGCTAAATTCCTTAAAGCAGGATGGCTATTAAGAACAGAAAAGAATACAGAAGGCACAGGATTAAACTTAGAATCCGTAAGGTAATTACCGGCAGTCCTGAGCAGCCAAGGCTGACAGTATTCAGAAGCAATAAACAGATATATGCTCAGATCATTAATGATCTTGAAGGTAAAACTATTGTTTCTGCATCGTCGCGTGTTCCTGAAATTTCAGGAAACCCTATTGCTAAAATCGAACAGGCTAAGTTAGTAGGGCAGTTAATTGCTAAAAAAGCAATTGAAGCAGGGATCGAAAAAGTAGTGTTCGACCGCAACGGATATTTGTATCACGGAAGAATCAAATCATTAGCTGAAGCGGCCAGAGAAGGAGGCCTTAAATTTTAACGCAAATGGCAAACACAAATATTAAGAGAGTAAAATCCAGCGAGATAGAATTTAAAGACCGCCTGGTAAGCATTCAAAGAGTAACCAAAGTTACTAAAGGGGGTAGAACCTTCAGTTTCTCAGCTATCGTAGTTGTAGGAAATGAAAATGGCGTTGTGGGTTACGGTTTGGGTAAAGCCAAAGAAGTAACGGCAGCTATCGCTAAAGGTGTTGATGATGCAAAGAAAAATTTAGTTAAAGTACCGGTACTTAAAGGTACAATACCTCACGAACAACTTGGAAAATATGGTGGAGCTCTTGTGTTCCTTAAACCAGCTTCGCCCGGTACAGGAGTTATAGCAGGTGGTGCTATGCGCGCTGTTCTTGAAAGTGTTGGAGTGAAAGATGTACTTGCTAAGTCAAAAGGATCTTCTAATCCTCACAGCGTTGTTAAAGCTACCATCGAAGCCCTTGTTGCTATGCGCGATGCATACACAGTTGCTCAGCTTCGTGGTGTTGATCTTAACAAAGTATTCAACGGTTAATTCACCACTAAAAAAGAAGATACAATCATGAGAAAACTGAGAGTTACACAGATAAAGAGTGGTATCAAACAGCCCGAACGCCAAAAAAGAACTTTGAAAGCTCTTGGCATTAACAGAATGGGCCGCCCGATTGAAGTTGAGGCTACACCTCAAATTGAGGGTATGATAGCAAAGATCAATCACTTGCTAAAAGTGGAAGAAATTTAATTTACAACTAGTAAACTGATAAGATATTATGGATTTAAGTAATCTTAAACCGGCTGAAGGTTCAACAAAAAATAGTAAGAGAATCGGTCGAGGACAAGGCTCCGGACGCGGTGGTACTTCTACACGTGGTCACAAAGGTGCTAAATCTCGCTCCGGTTATAGCAGAAGATTCGGATTCGAAGGTGGACAGATGCCATTATACAGGCGCCTTCCTAAATTCGGCTTTAAAAATATTAACCGCGTTGAGTATCGTAGTGTAAACCTTGATGTTATTCAGGCTCTCGCAGTTTCTCGTAAGGTTGAAGTTGTTGACATGGAACTTCTGGTTAATAGTGGTATTGCTTCTAAAAATGATAGAATCAAAATCCTTGGTAGAGGCGAATTTACTGCAAAACTGGAAGTTAAAGCTCATGCTTTCTCAGCAAGTGCAGTACAAGCAATAGAATCTAACGGAGGCCAGGCAACCAAAATCTAAACCTTAGATGAAAAGATTAATTCAAACAATAAGAAATATATATAAGATCGAAGATTTGCGCAAGCGTATCATGTATACACTTGGAATCATCCTTATATACAGGTTCGGATCGTATGTAACCCTGCCGGGTATCGACCCTAATCAATTGGCTGCTCTGCAGGACCAAACTAGTGGTGGATTACTCGGATTGTTAAATATGTTTTCGGGTGGAGCTTTTTCGAATGCTTCAATTTTTGCGTTGGGTATTATGCCTTACATCTCCGCATCGATCGTTGTGCAGTTGTTAGGTATGGCTATCCCTTATTTCCAGAAATTGCAGAAAGAGGGTGAAAGTGGCCGCAAAAAGATCAATCAGATAACCCGTTATCTTACTGTTGTGATCACCGGTTTCCAGGCACCTGCTTATATCGCAAATCTAATAGCTAACATGCCTAATCAGGGTGTATATCCTTTTGATCCTGCTGTTACCAATCCTGGTACATTCTTTTGGGTCTCTTCGGTTATCATCCTTATCTCAGGTACATTGTTCGTAATGTGGCTTGGTGAACGCATTACCGATAAAGGTATCGGTAATGGTATCTCCCTGATCATTATGATTGGTATCATAGCACGCTTACCTTTTGCATTGTTCGGTGAACTTGGTTCACGTATGGAACAACAAGGTGGTGGTTTGGTAATCTTTATCGTGGAACTTGCCGTTCTGGTAGGTGTAATCTTACTTAGTATTCTGCTTGTTCAGGGAACACGTAAAATCCCTGTACAATATGCCAAACGTATAGTTGGTAATAAACAATACGGTGGTGTACGTCAGTATATTCCTCTTAAAGTTAATGCCGCAGGTGTAATGCCTATCATCTTTGCACAAGCAATCATGTTCTTACCTCTAACATTAGCCGGTTTCGCCGAATCAGAATCATTATCAGGTTTTGCTGCTACTTTTACTAATGTTAACGGATTTTGGTATAACTTTGTATTCGCATTACTGATCATCGTTTTCACTTATTTCTATACCGCTATTACGATTAATCCTAATCAAATGGCTGAGGATATGAAAAAGAACAATGGTTTTATACCAGGTGTAAAACCAGGTAAGAGAACTGCTGAATTCATTGATCAGATAATGTCAAGAATCACTCTGCCTGGCTCTATGTTTTTGGCTTTTGTGGCTATCATGCCTGCATTAGTTGCTCAAATTGGAGTCACTTCACAGTTTGCACACTTCTTTGGAGGTACCTCACTGTTGATTTTGGTAGGTGTTGTACTTGATACTTTACAGCAGATTGAAAGTCATCTTTTAATGCGTCACTATGATGGTTTAACCAAATCGGGACGAATAAAAGGTCGCTCTTCAATCAACATGTAATTAAATTTACATGAGATGATTTCTTATAAATCGAAAGAAGAGATAGAATTAATACGACAGAGTTCTTTACTTGTTGGAAAAACCCTGGCTGAAATAGCTAAGATTATCAGACCTGGAATAGCTACGATCGAACTTGATAAAGTTGCTGAAACTTTCATCAGAGATCATAACGCTAAACCGGCTTTCAAGGGATATAATGGTTTTCCGGGAACACTATGCATTTCTGTTAATGAGGAAGTAGTGCACGGAATTCCGGGAAAGTATGAATTGAAAGATGGTGATTTGGTATCGGTTGACTGCGGTACGCTGATGAATGGTTATTATGGCGACTCAGCATATTCATTTGCTGTAGGCGAAGTAAGCGAAGAAAAGCGTTTACTTATGCAACGAACTAAGGAATCATTATATCTTGGTATAAAAGTTGCTAAAGCTGGAAACAGGATAGGAAATATTGGATATGAAATCCAAACTTACGTTGAAAGTTTCGGTTATTCAGTGGTTCGTGATCTTGTTGGGCATGGAATAGGTACCAAGCTTCATGAGAAGCCCGAAGTTCCTAATTTTGGCAGAAGGGGTGAAGGAACAATGCTTAAAGCCGGTTTGGTGATATGTATTGAACCAATGATTAATCTTGGAGTGCGTCAGGTGATACAGGATAGAGATGGATGGACAATCAGAACAGCCGATAAGAAACCATCAGCTCATTATGAACATCAGATAGCAATAACAGAGGATGAACCGATAGTATTGTCGTCGTTCGATGAAATAGAAAAAGTATTAAAAGATAAAGCAAATTAGTAAACATAAATGGCGAAACAAATTTCAATAGAGCAAGATGGAACAGTTACCGAATCACTAGGTAACGCCATGTTCCGTGTTGAACTAGAGAACGGGCACATAATAACAGCCCATATTTCAGGTAAAATGCGAATGCACTATATCAAAATTTTACCGGGTGATAAAGTTAAACTCGAAATGTCGCCTTATGATTTAAGTAAAGGAAGAATAATTTTCAGATACAAATAAACAAACCATCTTGTAAAATGAAAGTAAGAGCATCGGTTAAGAAAAGAACACCTGACTGCAAGATAGTCAGAAGAAAGGGTAGGTTGTATATAATCAACAAAAAGAACCCTAAGTACAAACAAAGACAAGGTTAATTTAACGTCATAACAATAAACAATATATGGCACGTATTGCTGGTATTGATATACCCAAGAACAAAAGAGGCGAAATAGGACTTACCTATATTTATGGTATCGGACGCAGCACAGCACAGAGAATTTTGGCTGATGCAGGTATCGATTTTAATAAAAAGGTACAAGACTGGAATGATGATGAGCAGAACGCCATCCGTACCATTATCTCTGATGAGATAAAAGTAGAAGGAGCACTTCGCACTGAAGTACAGACAAACATCAAGCGATTGATGGATATAGGTTGTTACCGTGGCATACGCCATCGTTTAGGCCTGCCATTACGCGGACAGAGCACAAAGAATAATGCTCGTACACGTAAAGGAAAGAAAAAGACAGTTGCTAACAAGAAGAAAGCAACCAAAGGTTAAGAGTTAAAGCTTGATCATAGTTAAACCAAAGAAAGTAGAAAAAAAACTGTTATGGCAAAAACTGCTAAAACATCAAAGAAAAAAGTAGTAAAGGTTGATCCTGTAGGTCATGCTTATGTAACGGCCTCATTCAACAATATTATCATCTCCCTGACTAACAATTCAGGTCAGGTAATCAGCTGGGCATCAGCTGGTAAAATGGGATTCAGAGGCTCAAAAAAGAACACTCCATATGCTGCACAAATGGCTGCTACCGACTGTTCGAAAGTTGCTTATGATATGGGACTTCGCAAGGTGAAGGTATTCGTTAAAGGACCAGGTTCCGGACGTGAGTCAGCAATCAGAACAATTCACTCTGCTGGTATCGAAGTTACCGAAATCATGGATGTAACTCCTATGCCACATAATGGTTGTCGTCCTCCAAAAAGAAGAAGAGTTTAATATCTGTCAATCCGGCTCATGCTCTTTACAGATGGTTTGTTGGCCGGAATCCAGATTTTTAAGAAAAACAATTGCAAATAAAATAACATAGGAATTATGGCTAGGTACACAGGCCCAAAAACTAAAATTGCACGCAAGTTTAAAGATCCAATTTACGGACCCGATAAATACTTTGAAAAGAAAAACTATGCGCCCGGTATGCATGGGAATTCAAAAAGGCGTAAAAAACTTTCTGAATACGGAACTCAGCTTCAGGAAAAACAGAAAGCAAAGTACACATACGGAATACTTGAAAAGCAATTTAAGAATACTTTCCACAAAGCTTCACGTAAAAAAGGTATTACCGGTGAATTACTACTTCAACTAATTGAATCAAGACTCGACAATATTGTATATCGTTTAGGTATTGCCCCTTCAAGAAGTGCTGCACGTCAGTTGGTTTCACACCGTCATATACTTGTAAACGGAAGTGTTGTTAATATTCCTTCTTACGAAGTTAAAATTGGTGACATTGTTGCTGTAAGGGAGAAATCAAAATCACTTGAAGTAATCCAGGATTCAATCACAGGAAAGCGTAATAGCTATTCATGGCTTGAGTGGGATGCTAATTTGATGAGTGGTAAACTAACTGCTTTACCAGCTCGTGAAGATATTCCTGAAAATATCAAAGAACAACTTATAGTTGAGTTGTATTCGAAATAATGATTTTACAGTTAACAAATTTATTACTCAAGAGGAAGATAATATGGCAATATTAGCATTTCAAAAACCTGAAAAGGTTATAATGATCGAAGCCGATGACTCAAAGGGTGTGTTTGAATTCAGACCTCTCGAACCGGGCTTCGGCATCACTATCGGCAATGCCCTTAGGAGAATACTCCTCTCCTCACTTGAAGGATTTGCAATCACCTCAATCAAAATTGATGGTGTTGATATGGAATTCTCTTCTATTAAGGGAGTGGTAGAAGATGTTACTGATATCATTTTGAATCTTAAAAAGATTCGCTTTAAAAGATTGCTTGAAGGTGAAAACAGTGAGCATGTTAGATTAGTGATCTCTGGTCAGGATACTTTTAAAGCAGGTGATATTAACAAATTCTTATCGGTTTTCCAGGTTTTAAATCCTGATGTGGAAATTTGCCATATGGAACCTTCAGTAAAATTAACAATCGACCTTAATATTGATAAAGGTAGAGGTTATGTGCCTGCTGAAGAAAACAAAGTTCAAAATGCTCCAATTGGTACTATAGCGATTGATTCAATTCATACTCCAATCAAGAACGTTAAATATACCATCGAAAATTTCCGCGTTGAACAGAAAACCGACTATGAAAAGCTGGTTATGGAAGTAATTTCTGATGGTTCTATCAAACCTAAGGATGCATTAAAAGAAGCTGCACGTATTTTAATTCATCATTTCATGCTCTTCTCAGATGAAAAGATTACTATCGATTCAGAAGAAAAAACTGTTAATGATGAATTCGATGAAACTTCATTGCATATCCGCCAATTGCTTAAGACTAAGTTAGTTGATATGGATTTATCAGTGAGAGCTCTCAACTGTCTGAAAGCAGCAGATGTGGAAACATTAGGTGAACTGGTTTCCTACAATAAAAATGACCTATTGAAGTTCAGAAACTTCGGTAAAAAATCACTTACTGAGTTAGAAGATCTTGTAAGATCCAAGAATCTTGAATTTGGTATGAATGTCGCAAAATATAAACTTGATAAGGATTAATTGAACAATGAGACACGGAAAGAAAGTCAATCACCTTGGAAGGACCAGCGCCCACCGTAAGGCTATGCTATCAAATATGGCAGCCTCGCTTATTCTTCATAAACGAATAAATACTACTTTGGCTAAAGCTAAAGCTCTTAGATCATACGTTGAGCCTCTTATTACCCGTTCAAAGGATGATTCTACGCATTCACGCAGAATGGTGTTCTCTTATTTGCAATCTAAAGAAGCGGTTTCTACCCTTTTCAGAGATGTTGCAGTTAAGGTTGCCACACGCCCGGGTGGATATACCAGAATTCTTAAAACTGGTAACCGCTTAGGTGATAATGCTGAAATGTGTATGATGGAGTTAGTTGATTTTAACGAAACTATGCTTGCTGCTAAAGAAGCTCCTAAAGTTAAAACAACTCGTCGTAGCAGAGCTAGTAAAGCTAAAAAAGATGCTACCCCTACTGAAGGTAAAGCAAACAACGCTACCGAAAATACGAATGCTGAAGAGAACAGTTAGTTTTCTTATTAAAAAAGAACAAGAGGATGAAGCGTCTGTGCTTTATCCTCTTTTTGCTTTTTATAAAATTGCTTATGCTCTTTCTCTTATCAATTGCGATAGACTTTAGTCGTATGTTTCTATGGTAATTTGCTTTGAAAAGTAACTTTAAAGGTGACAGATTTTATTCAAAAGTTGATGCTTCTATTACAACAGATTACTTTTTTATCTTGACCTTTTGTATAGCAGCTTGGGTTAGTAATTGAAAAAGTTTTATCTAATTGACTGAATAACATCTTGCGTTATCTTTTATTATAGTAGTGTATAAGTTGATTTGTTTTAAGATTTTCTTATCTACAAAAGCAATATCTTTGTATACTATTAACATGTTAGAATTCAATCTTGTCATTAATTAATTAAAAATAGATCTCATGAGTACAATTGCAACAATTTTTGCCCGTCAAATCCTTGATTCGCGCGGTAATCCTACCATTGAGGTAGATGTGTATACTACTAATGGCGTTATCGGCAGAGCCGCAGTTCCTTCAGGAGCTTCAACAGGTGTTCATGAAGCTGTAGAGCTTCGTGATGGTGATGATAAAGCATACCTAGGTAAAGGTGTATTAAAAGCCGTTCATAACGTGAATAAGGTGTTGGCCGAAGAATTAAAAGGATACTCAGTTTCAGAGCAGAATGAAATTGATGCCCGTATGATTGAACTTGATGGTACACCTAATAAAGGAAATCTAGGTGCAAATGCTATTTTAGGTGTTTCGCTGGCAGTTGCTAATGCTGCTGCCCAGGAATCAGGACAGTTCCTATATCGGTATGTGGGTGGTGTTAATGCTAATACTCTTCCTATTCCGATGATGAATATAATCAATGGTGGATCACATGCTGATAATGCAATTGATTTTCAGGAATTCATGATAATGCCTGTAGGTGCTGCGAATTTTAGCGAAGCTCTTCGCATGGGAGCCGAAGTTTTTCATAACCTCAAATCAGTTCTAAAAAAAGGTGGTTACTCAACTAATGTTGGTGATGAAGGTGGTTTTGCTCCTAATCTTAAGTCAAATGAAGAGGCTGTTACCGTTATCCTTCAGGCTATTGAAAAAGCTGGTTACAGACCAGGACATGATATTTATCTGGCTCTCGATCCTGCTTCATCTGAATATTATAAGGCTGATGAAAAGGTGTATCATTTGCATAAATCAACCGGCGATAAGTTAACTCCTGCTCAGATGGTAGATTACTGGAAGAACTGGGTTGATAAATATCCTATTATCTCAATCGAAGACGGTATGGCCGAAGATGATTGGGATGGTTGGAAGCTTATGACCGACACAATGGGTAGCAAGATTCAGTTAGTTGGAGATGATCTCTTTGTAACTAACTCACAACGCTTACAAATGGGAATTGACAGAGGTGTAGCAAATTCAATTCTTGTTAAAGTTAACCAGATTGGAACACTCACTGAGACTATCGACGCTGTTACTCTGGCATACCGTAATGGTTATACTGCTGTTATGAGTCATCGTTCCGGTGAAACTGAAGATACTACTATCGCCGATTTAGCTGTAGCGTTAAATACCGGACTTATTAAAACCGGTTCAGCAAGTCGTACCGATAGAATAGCAAAATATAACCAGTTGCTTAGAATAGAGGAAATGCTTGGTAATTCTGCAAGGTATTTAGGCAAATCGTTTAAATACGCAAGATAATAAACGGGTTTACTTCTTAAAAACATTTCCCCCTTTTGCCGGAGTACATGTTAGTGCACTAAGCAGAAGGGGGAATTTATCTTTTTGCTATTTGCTAATAGCTTAGACTGTTGGTGTTCATTACATTACCGCGTAACTATAATCTTCCTAAACTGTACTGCTCCATCAGAACTTTCAAATTTTAAATTGTAAATTCCTGCAGGGTGTTTTCTCAAATCTAATGAAATTGAAAGACTTTCTTGATTTACTGGAAATTCACCCATTACACGACCCATGATGTCGAAAAGCATAAGTCTTCTTATGTTGCTACTGCATGTAACATTTAATAAACCGGCAGTGGGATTGGGAAAAAGCTCAATAGTTGGCAGTTCATTGTTTTCAGCGTTACTAGTGCACTTTGCAATTATTATACAATCCATAGGACTAAAATCAGACTCGCAATCTTGATAAACAGATTTGACTGTATAACATATAGGATAGGAGAAAATATCTGATAAATCATCAAGGTATTCATTTTTAGTTGTGTTCGCAATGAGGATGTCTTCTCTGAATACATTATAACTAGTTGGCAGAACGGAAATGGTTTTATACAAACTATCGATAAGTAACCCGCTAATATTCCAGTTGAAGTTATGCCCTAAGGTTGATATAGCATTCCAAGACGTTTCGTTATCAGTTGAAATCATATTACCACGTCCTACTACAGCAGGGCCACTATCAGTACCTGCAGGAGATTGCCCTTCAGCGTGAGTAAATGTGTAACCAAACCAAAGTTCGCTAGTTTTATCGATTTCAATCGGTGTTTCTAATTCTATTTCATTCCAACTATTGGGTAAATATGAATCTAAAGGCTGACTATATAACAGAGTTGAAGCATTTGGTCCTTTCCACACTTTTATAATGACAGTACATCCAGGTTCAGTTGGGAAGAATTTAATCTTTTTAAGGTGAGTGTAACTATGATAATAGTTTAGATCATATGGTGTAAATCTAATAGCAGCAGAGAACGTACCTGCATTGTTTAATCCAAATGAGTTAGAATTTGTTCCATTGTCCCAATCAGCCCACGGATAAGTATAATTAAGATTCCATTCAACATACGCTGTGCATAGATCATTCAAATTTGGTATATAAGTATAAATCTCAACAGGGGCTGCACATTCACGATAAACAGCTGTGTTATCTATCCGCCAATTAGTGATATTTATGCTGTTTTCACCTTCTGCCCTGAATCTGAATTTGAAAGGCTTGCCATTAGCCAGATTGGTAATTGGAATTTTGTAATCTTTCCAAGTTGTAGATTCCGTGTTAGTTATAGTAAATATAGCATGCCACTCGTAACCATCAAATACTTCAACTATTAATTCTTCAGTGCCGGCAGTATAAACCGTCTGTTGCTTGAGATCAAAAGATAAGTATACATCTCCTGCAATGAATGGTTGAATGTAAAGCCAATTACTTGTAAGTGAACGTGAATAATTTGTAATTGTAGGTGACGAAGAAAACTCAACACAGGGTGCAGGATTTCCTGACTGTCCGGCGATTTTCCAGTTAGGCTCACTAGTCCATTGGTTTGTACTAAATACACCAGTTGTGAAATTTTCTGTGAAAGGAAGCAGATGCACCAGGGTTTCATTAACAGTAAATGCTAGGTTTGATGGAGCCGATTCTGCTGTATCACCGGGAAAGCCGTAAAATGCCATGTCATAGAGAGCTGTGACTTTATAGTAATTCACGACAGCATCGGGGTTTGTATCAATGAATGTGAGAATTGAATCTTCTGTTGAGCCAATAATATTGTTATTGCCATAAACGCGATAACCAATCAACCCTTCGGGCACTAGCATTGTTATTGAAGTGGTATCTTCCGGGGCTTCCCATGACAGTTGAACCTCATTTCCCAGCAAAAAAGCTTGAAGATTAAGGGGAGGGTAAAGGTTGGTCGATTGTGAAAAACCGCTGCCATATATCAGGCAAAGTGCTAAGAATAAAATGTAATTTTTTCTCATTATATATTTTATTACTGGATGTCAACATGTAAGCATTAGGTTATAGTATTGGCTATTGTTATTTAGCTGTTGGTTATTGGCTGTTAGCTATTGGTTCTTATTTGAAACCACCTCTCACCAAAGTAGGACCAATTAGAAATATTTGAATCAACCATACACACTATTTGGAACTACCTTGAAACAACAATCTTTCGCCACTGCACATCTCCTTCAGAATTTTCAAATTTAACATTGTATATTCCTGCAGGATGTGCTCTCAGATCTATTACACTTGATTCGCTGCCATAATCAATCTTAAACACTTTTAAAACTCGTCCAGTGATATCCAGGACTGTAATTCTCGTAATATCGCTACTATAGGATGCTGTTATTAAACCAGTTGTTGGATTTGGATAAATATCAATTACAATTGGTAACTTATTATCTGTTGCACTAGGAAAGCATCTTGGCATATAACAACCCATTGGGCCAAACTCAGATTC
>OBJA01000809.1_pt1 | contig 25203 bp, 22 predicted proteins | sample 1519751 | NCBI WGS metagenome assembly OBJA01 (sample SAMEA3881238, study PRJEB22517) | soil metagenome | biome: lake sediment; feature: soda lake sediment; material: sediment, water from around vicinity | place: India | collected 2013-12-23 | depth 3 m
TATAATCTTCAATTCGTTCTTTTTCAAAGTTTAAATCAAATCTTGGTTTACCCTCAACTTCAAATCGTTCAATTTGTAATCGTTTACATGAATCGCCAACAAAAAGACCAATTTCGCTAATTAAGGCATCTCTCACGAGATCAAGCTTAAATCTTAGCTCAGTTAAACCAAAGACCACTTGTGCTTCTGAATAATATCTAGTTTGTGTATGCTGATCTTTATAAAACAATTTCACATCCGTTTTTTCTTCAGCCCTACATTTCACAATCATAGTTTGTCCTGGCATTACTCTTGAAGACATTGATGTATCATAACGATTATCGTACAAGTCTTCTTTCGCATAAAAAGTTTTATAATAAATATGCGTCATCGCCTTAACTTCATGAGCGACTAACCTTTCTTCTTCATTTTGGAAAGATAAGTTAGGATCAGAACTCTTCAAACCATGAGTTGACCCCGGAAGGAGAAAATCAAAGCATAAATGATTTTTGCGCATTAAGCTATCAAAATATTTTCCTTCGTAAGTTTCATCTCTTAACATTAACGCCATTCTAGCATTTCGATAGACCAAACTCGGAATATCAACAATATTTTCATGTCCTAAAGTTGATGAACACAGAAGGACATCGTTGATTGGAGCTCGCCATTTTTGATAATTAATCTTTTCGAGTCCACAATATACACCCATAATCGCCCCTAGATTACCAACATTACAGTCAGTATCAAAACCACTATAGTTGGCAATTTTTAAAGTTTTATCAAAATCACCATCACCATATAATAACGAATAAACGATAATGGCAGCATTAGGGATAATATGGCAGTTTCCTGGATAATTTTCTTTCCAATAATGTTTTCTAATATATGCGAAAGCTTGATCGACATCGTTAGGATGTTCCTGATAAAAGGCAATTAAATCCTTCGCCATTTGATAATAACTAGATTGTTCGGGGATTACTGATAATCCGTCTGAAATAATCTCACTGATTGATGTTGCTTTAAAGGCTGAACTAATGCAAGCGGCAATAAACATTCCCCCATAAACCCCATCCCCGTCATGAGAAACTTGGGATGACATTTTTGATAAATCAGCGGCCTTTTCAAAGTCATTAGGACAGACAAATCCCCAAATATCACTGAAAATTTGTCCCCCTATCTGTTCGGCAACAACTTGAGTGTTTTCATCGATACTGCCGCTTTGAGGCGGCTTAATCCCATTTTTTAAATTCAAATATGCAGTATGTTCAGTTGAGATCCGATATCCACCCCACCAAAAGAAACCGTGAAGGTAGGGAACATAATTCAACCAAGCATTACTGAAATCCTCTGCGGTTAGATTTTTGAGGTCTATCGCATCTTCTAATGCTCGAGAAAAGAAGATAGGACCATTCGTATCGTCATCAGCTCCGAAGACTGGATAATCAAACAAATATCCGTCTTTATCTGGATATTTGGCCTTGATGTCTTCACTCGACCACATTTCAATTGGAGCTCCGTAGCGAACGCCGATACTTTTTCCTAACCAGCCACTATAAAGTTTTTTAATATAATTGTCATTAATAATTTTCATATAATCTTCCTACTTAAGTCCTGATATTTTAATTCCATCTAATAAATATTTTTGGAATACGATTAACAATATAATCATCGGAATCGCAGCGATTGTCGATGAAGCTAGGAGCATATTCCATGATATTTCTTGTGATGATCTAAAGAAAGCAATTAATTGATTTACCTGATAATATTTTGGATTTTGCATAACCATTGTTGGCCAAATATACGAATTCCAAAATCCTTGAAAGACGCTGATCCCCATAATCACAAATGGAGTTGATGACATTGGTAGATAGATCGAATAGTACATTCTTAAACTACTGCATCCGTCTATCTTAGCTGCGTCATCAATTGATTGTGGCATTCCTAAATAAAATTGCCGATAGAAAAAGATTGACCATACATATACGACTCCCGGCAAAATTAAGGCCGATATTCGATTTGTCATCCCTAACATATTAACAACCTGAAAACAAGAAATCAAAATCGCTATATAAGGAACAAACATTGTTGCCGCATAATAAGCCCATATCGCTTTTTTCCCAGGAAAATTCAGTCTAGCAAAGGCAAACGCCGCCATTGAATTTATGATTAAACTCAAACACATTGCTGTCAAAGAAATCCCAAAAGTTACAAAGAGGGAACGGATGAAGGAAGCATCTTTTGGAAACAAGTATGTATCGACTTGATTAACAAATAACTGACGAAAGTTATCATAAGTCCAAACCTTCGGAAAAAATTGAAATGGAGTCGTCAGGATATCAGCTTTCGTTTTAAACCCAGAGATAACCATCCATAAAAACGGGAAGACACAAACAAAAACAACAATTAAAGCAATTACATATATCAATACTGATTGAACTTTTTTATTCATGACATTACACCTACTCCCCTGATTTCTCGCTTGTAATCAGCTTAAAAATGATTAAGGAGATACTTGTGATCACAATTGCAATCATCACCGAAGCTGCGTAAGTAAAGCCTAAGGTGTTATCCCATGTAAAGTGATAATACAAGAATCCAACTGGACCTAATGTTTTATCAAGAGGACCGCCTCCAGTGATAATAAAAGGTAATTCAAAGATTTGGAATGAGGCAACAAAACTAGAAATCAACAAGAAGATTCCAACATTCTTTAAAGATGGGAGCGTAATATAACGCATTCTAGCAAACCAACCAGCACCATCCATTTTTGCAGCTTCATAATAATCTTTCGGAATATCAAGTAAGCCCCCAATCATAATCAAGGTTGTATAACCTAAACCATTCCAGATTGCCGCTAAGGAAACAGCAAATAAAGCCCATTTCGGATCATTAACCCAAGCAATTGGTTCAATTGAAAACCAACTGAGAATCCAGTTAAATAATCCTCCGTCATAAGCATATATATAAGCAAAGATCGCACCAACAATAATCCCTGACATTAATACCGGCATATAAATACTAACCTTAATAAATCGAGAAAGCCATCCTTTTAACTTTAAAACAAAATTTGCTAAGATAAACGATAAAAGGATTTGGGCCGGAACGATTACGGCAATAAATCTTAATCCAACTCCGATTGATTTAATAAAACCTTTATCACTGATCACGGCAATATAATTTTTAAGCCACACTAATTCTGGGTCCATATACGCATTAGACTGATAGAAACTGTTCTTAAAAGATAATAATAACGGTAAGACAACAAAAATGGTCAACAAAAGAAATGATGGCAATAATAGAATAATTGCGGAACGGATCTCTTCTTTTTGAAATCTTATTTTCTTTGATTTAATTTTTTTATGTTCAGTTGCCATTTTATTCATAATCAAAACCTACTTTGGTAATCTTGGATTTGTTCCAGCTAATTCTTGTGCTTCAATTAAGCTTTTCAAGTAATTTTCCAAATCTAATATTGCCGTGTTGATTGGAGTATTTAACAGCGTAACGCTTTCAATCATATCGGCATAACGTTTACTTATGTCCCAAACATAGCAAGGCTCAGCTACAGCAAACGGTAAGATTTTCTCTGAAACATATTTTTTAAATTCATTATTTTTTGCGTCATCATCATTGTCGATTAACTCATCAACACTCTTTCGTCCGGTAAATTTTGAAAATCCTAAGCTTTTCACAAATTCAAAGACATAATCTGGATCTCCTGCTAATAACCATTCAATAAACTTGCCAGCAACGTCAGGGTTTTTCGCATTTCCATCGATCGCAAATCCCCATCCACCTAATGCGGCAGTGGTAACATTATCGACTACTCCATTTGGAGTTGGAGTTACAGCATAACCAATATCACTTACCTTATCCGGATAATTATTTACTAATTGTCCCATTGCCCAAGATCCACTTAATTGCATTGCAACTTTTCCTTGTGCTAATGGAGTAATTTCATTATAACTAGAAAGTGCAACTTTCGGAGTTAATTTTTCGTCATACATCTTCTTCCATAACGCTAGTAAATCACGATGGAAGGCATTGTTAACAACTGGAGTATCCCAATTATCGTTCAATAGATACGAACCGCTCATCGCTTGGAATCCCCACATAACCCAACCCATTTGGCTTGAATTCGGCATTGCAATTCCATAAACATTATCTTTTGTTAGGGTTTTTGCATATTGATATAATTCATCCCATGATTTAGGAGGACTGTTTGGATCTAATCCTGCAGCTTGAAATGCACTTTTACTATAATAAAGAATTGAATAAGGCTCAACAAAGGCAGGGAAGATATACCGTTTTCCATCACCGATTGTAATCATCTCTAAAACATTATCATGTAAATCATCCCATACTTCTTCTGACATATAATCATCTAACGGTTTAAACATTCCTAATTCTGCTTTTGTGGGAATTTCAGCATAATTAACAAAAACGATTTGGGGAGCTGTTCCAGCTGCTTGCGCACCTTTTAGCGCTTGTTCCCAAGCATCTTCTGCAATAAAACTTAAATCGATATAAACGTTATCGGTATTTTCCTGATTATATTTATCAGTATATTTTGTCAACCAATTACGAGTTTGAACCTCAGAAAAAGGTGGACTCCAAAAAACAACTCTTGTCTTTCCATCATATGGTTTGGGACTATCACAACCAATAAGAACCACAAAGATAACTAAAACAAGAATAAGCGCAAAAAATTTCTTTTTAAGTACTTGATTCAAAACTATTTCCTCCATAATAAATTTGTATACGTTTACATTTTTTACCAAAAAATAATTATTTTATATAATTATTTAATTCTAGCAACGGTCTTTCTAATTAACAGATTTCGTTCACATAATGCTTCGCGTGGCGGTCCATCATACTCGCCGTTGATTCTGCTCAGCAATAAGTTCATCGCATGAACTGCAAATTCCGAACTATAGTTGGTTACGGTTGTAATCTCAGGTTTAAAGAATTCAGTTAATTCAATATTGTCCATTCCGACAACTGAAATGTCATCAGGAACTTTGATTCCTACTCGGTCTAAGTATTGAATTAATCCAATTGCAATCATATCATTTGCACAAGCAATGGCTGTTGGTCGCTCTTTTAAGCTTAAGAAATATTCTCCAGCTAGAAAACCACCATTAATATCAAATGATCTTGAAAACATCAATTCTTTTTTAATAGGAATATTATGTTCTTTTAAAGCAAGTTGATAACCAGATTCCCGTCGATTATTTAAAATTGAATCAGGATTTCCACCAGCATAACCGATTCTTCGATGTCCATAATCTATTAGATGTGAAGTTCCTAAGTAAACACCTTGTCCTCGTTTAATGCCATGAACTGTATCAAACGGCATCGTTCCAAAGGTATTTGAGGCAACAACGGGAATCCCTAATGATTTTAGGGCTTCTAGGACCTTTTCATCATCATAAATCGAACAGAAAATAACTCCATCACAACTTAATTCTCCCACAAGCTCAATCGCTTCTAACTCTTTATTAATCTCTTGATCGGTATTAAAAAGAAGAACACTGTATTGATGTTTGTAAGCGATATGTTGAACAGTTTTATACATTTCCGCATAATAGAAGTTTTTAATATCCGGGATAATCATCATAATTTGCATTGCTCGATTTGTTTTCAAACTTCTTGCAGTTCGGTTAAGTCGATACCCCAACTTATGGATGGCGTGATCGATTAAGATTCCTTTTTTCTTCGAAACAGCGTCTTTATTATTAATGTAACGAGAAACAGTGGCATTTGAAACCCCCGCTTCTTTTGCTACATCATTCATTGTTAATGATATTTTTCTTTCCATTTATATCACCATCTTTGTATACGTATACATTTATGTCGATTACATAATAACACAATGAATTTTTAATGTCAATAAGAAAGTCGAAAAAAGTCAAATAAAAGATAAATGTTGGTTATTTTATTAACTTTATTTCTTCTTTTTCTTACATAAATAGATCATTAAACCAATAAAACCAATAGTACCAAAAATCGCATATCCGACTAGTCTTTGATTTAAATCTTCATCATCTGCTAACATGCTTACTATCGAAAACAAAATATATTTAAATGTAAGTTCATGATTAAACAATTTTTCAAATAAGTCAAACATTGATATTAAATAGACACATAGAACAATATAAAAAATTACTAAGTAAATAAAAATGATCAGGATATAAACACCCCATTTTAACTCTGCAAAGTATTTTGTCTCAGATTTAGCCTTGATTTCAAAATTAAAGATGTTGAAAAGTGGTTTTTTCCCATTTAACTTTCTTTTAATATTATATAGCTTCACATCATTCTTGACAGTTTCGCTTCTATGAAGAATTGCAAGTAAAAGAATTGTAAAGAAAGATAATAGAATATAGATTAATAATTGATATTGTTTTGGATAAAAATCATCATTTAAGACATCCTTTAACTCTTTAGTATAAAAAATAAAAACAGGAAGAAGAAAAACAATTGCAAGGACAAGCAAATACATTCGATAGGTTTGAAAATACCCTTTTGTATAATTTCTTGTTAGTTTTATCTCTTTTAGTCGTTGTTGATCGTATTTTAGATCTAATTCATCAAACAAATTATTTTCATTCATTTTTTTACCCCATTTAATCTTTAAATTTATTTAAATGATTCCGTTCATCAATCCTTCTAATCAAAGCGGTTTGATATCGAGAAAAGTGTTTCAACCAATATGTTTTTCCTTCGATATTTGCCGTTTCAAAGTCTGAACTTAATCGCACCAAGCCCTTCATTCTTCCCCATTTTAGAGCTTCATTAATTAGTCTTGACGTTATTTGTCGCCCACGGTACTTCTCTTTCACAAATGCACCATTAATTCCTAATGTTTTTCCATCCATTAATTCTTCTAAATTAATACTGTTGGTATTAGTTTTTAAGTAACCGATAATTTCCTCATTTAGAATCGCTATCCAAAAGTTATTATTCTCATCTTCATCTAACCATTTAGCTGCACGCTTTAGATAATCACCTTCAAAATCATTATATAGAAAGATTGGAGCTTTAGATAAATGCTGATTTATTCCTTCAAAAATTTCGATCATATTTACTAGATCTGATTTCTCAGCTTTTCTAATTACTATATCATCTTCTTCTTTCACAATAATATCATCCATTGACCTAACAACATCCATACACAGCATTCCAAATCCATATTCAAACCACATATTAAAGGTCAATTCTTCATTAACATTAAGCAAGATACAATGAGTATAGTATCCCGCATCAGCCCATTTTTCCGATAGATAACGATACATTAGCTGATAGATTTGATTTTTATCAAATCCTTCTACAACTCCATGCATAAACGGCAAAACTAGTGCTCCATTAAATGAACCCTTAAAATCATCTAGATAGATCGCATTCATAAAACCAATGATCTTTTCATTTTCTTTTAAAACTAAAAAGTTTTCACGATTAACGAATCTATTAAAGATTTTTGTTAGAAAGTCATGATCTTCAAAGCGGTCTGATAAATTAGGAAGAATTAAACGAGCTTGATAATATTTATCAGCAACCATTTTCACAATCTCATTTACATCGTTTTCTGTAAAATTTAAATATTTATACATTAATTAAAAACCTCATTCTTATTTGATAATAAGATTATATCATTAATTTGACTTCAAAACAAATCTATTTTATTGATGAGAAATTTATCTCTAATTTAGTCCATATACTCATATATTATCAAGAGAAGGAGATTTAAAAAAATGTTTAGAAATGATGATAAATACCAAGAGTTTGTTCAAAATCATAATCATGGTTCAGTTACTTATACCTCAGTTGATGACGGTCATGTTCATCAGTGCTTAGATGTTACTCATCCACCAACACCATTTAATAATAATCACATTCATTATGTGGAAGGATATGTTCTTTATGAAGATGGTCATGTTCATTATTATGAAGGTTGGTCTGGTCCTGCTGTAGCCGTTGGAGAAAATATGCATGTTCATTTTTACGATCTATACACAACAGTTGATGATGGCCATCGTCATCATATAACCGGCCCCGATATGCCTGCTCCAGGAATAATATAAGTTAAAAAAACGAAAATCTTTGTTGAAAATTGATCTTATATTTTCACATTATAAAAAAGGACCTGTTTTTGAACTGGTCCAATTTTACTAATCTTTTATTACTCTAAAACTTCGATTATTGTTCCGGCAACTGCTAAATTTCTCCATACTTTTTGGGTTGAATGAAAATCATAAGTAATTACAACCAAACTCACCTTTTTATCAACATATTGATTTAACTCATTTTTGGCTTCGGTATTACTTGAATTATAAATATAAAGCATTAGGTTATTTGCTTCATCATAGATTGAATATTCAGAAATAGTAGAATTAAAATTTTTTTTGACAACTCCTTCAACCGTCACAATTCTTCCATAGCTTAAATTAAAGATAGGATTTAAGTTGATGATATCTTGAATTGATACAGATGGTGCAAAAGAATAATCAAATCCATTTGTTGGTGCTTCATTAAGTAAAACATATGATGGTGAAGTAATTTGAGGCATACCATAATAGACTGATTTCACACCGAATACAATTATTTCACTTCCTACCATAACATTATCAAATATATTTCCATATACATAAATTGTTCCCGAATTATCACTTATCATAATTCCGTTTGCGGTTTTATAAGTTACAACTCCTAAAACCACGATATTTTGATAAGTCGATGCGTCTTTTGCGTTTTCAATTGACAAAATCTCAATTATATTAGGTTTCACAACCAATTTCCATTCGCGAACTTGTTCTTCACCATTATAGTTAATCGTTGCTCTTAAGACACCTTGCTCCCAAGATAATCCTCTTGTAACTTGAAGCGTAAAGAGATTGTTATTATTTACAAGGGAAATGGCATTACTATTATTATGCAAACTCCATGTGATTGGAATTTGATTTCTTAGGGTAAATTCTGGTAAAGTAAAACCAGCGGTAAGAATAGAAACATCATTCAACATAATTGATTGAATTTCATCTTCATAATCAAATTGATGTTGATCTTCACGGTCGACAAAGGCACAAAATTTAGTCATATGATAATTATATTTTGTTAATGAAAAATCACTATCAAAAACAGTATCAAAGATATTTCCTACTTCTTCCCTAATCGCACTCGTACCCACAAAAACTTCATGTGTAAATAAATTGTAGTTATTTAAATAATCTTGATAGAAGACATTTGCTCCTAAAGTATGATAGTTATCGGTTAGTAGATATGATTGATAACTATTTAGTTCATATGCAGAGTATCTGACTGGGTAATATCCTCCAACTTTAATCGAAAATGCTGCTATATTTTCTGGTTCAAGGAGAAATTTTAATAAATGCCAAGCAGCAAGTTGCTGATTTTTTGAACCTGTATTTAAAATTCCTAAATTAGCACCTTGTTGAATCACATATTTATTATCATTGTAAGATGGAATTGGCGCTACTCCAATTTCAAAACTTCCATAATCAGGAACACAATAAGGTATCCCTGCTGATGAAGAAATAACCATTAAACATTGAAGGGCCTTAAAAGCATCCGATGAATAATAAGAATTAAATGATGCCGCGTTTGTAATCATTCCATCAAGGTATAGTGAATTAAAATAATTTAATGCATTATATGTTATTTCATTATTAAATAAGATATTTCCAGAATCACTATTTACCCTTTGAACATAATCTGATCCAAATTGTTTAGTAATCGTCATAAAACCATTAGAACTTGAATCAATTGCCAGTGGATAGAATTTTTTATTGTCGATCATGCTTGAAAAACTTTGAAATTGCGAATAATTTCCTAAATAGCCATCATAGTTTCCAGTTTTCAACTTTTGAATTATTTCTTTACCGACAAGGTCGACTTCAGCCCATGTTTTAGGAATCTTATTTGCCCAATTTTCACCATACATTGCTTGAAAGAGCGTTTTATTGTAAATCATCATTTCAGTTGATTTTTGAAAAGGTAAACCAAAAATATCATTAGTTTGATTATAGCCAGTTACTTCTAATAAATAGCCGTTGATAAAATCATCTATTTCTTGTTGTGAGTATCCATAGACAGGATCATCAATAAAAACTTGAAGGTTTGATAAAACTCCACATGCATAATATTCTGCAAAATGGTCAGCATAACCCATCATTAAGTCTGGAGCTTGATGAATTCTTATATCATTAAGAATTGAATTTCTAAGATCGGTATAACCATAACTTACTTTAATTTCAACTGTAATATGCGGATAAAGATTTTTAAACTCATCCAAGATTGATGATAAATTTTGAGCGATGGTGCTATTAGCAACTTGAAACTTAATCGTTACTGGTTGAATCTGCCAAATAGCATTCAGTGTCATATTATCAGATAGCTGTTCAACTGAGGTAATATTTTGATTATTTTCATCCTGCCAACCGATAAATTCACATTCATTTTTAATTGGAATCGGAATTCGCGTAAAATCATCATTTGGACTTATGAAAATAAAGGATTGATCATGATCAAAACTTCCACCTCTTAAGTCAAAATAGACCTTAACCCAAGATGTTGTTGAAAAAAGATATTCATCAATAATTTCATCAGTATAAGTAATGTCATTTAAAAGAAATGATGCGATTATTTTTAATTTATAGCTAGTATTCTTGTCAAGTTGATTAATTGATAATGAAGTTAGGGCATCATGGTTAATTCCATCAGTTAGCTCATAAACTTTTTGATCTTCAGAATAAAGCATTACGGATACTGATGTATAATTAACATCAAATCCCGATAAATCAATTGAAAAATTAACGCTATCATATTCTACAACTACATCATCAATCACACCATCAGGCTTCACTTTCCAATTTGCATATAATGAAAATGATTCAGTTACTTTCGTATTAAAATCATAAACTTCTTGATATGAATTGTTTTTATACCATCCCATAAACGTATAGCCATCTTTATAAGGATTATTCGGTAAAGGCAACTCATGATTATAAACAACTTCAACCGGTGCTACTGTACTTCCACCATTACTTTCAAAAGTTATCAAATACTTTTTAATTTCCCATTTCGCATACAGGGTAAGATTTTTAGTTAGTGGTGTAAGATTGGTAAATCTTTCATCATTAATATCAAATCCACTATACCATCCCAAAAAGGTATATCCTTCTCTCGTGGGAGTCGGTAAACCAATGAGGCTTCCCTCTTTTTCTGTTATTGCTTCTACTACACTTCCACCATTGCTATCGAAGGTAATAGTATATTCTTTTACTTTGCAAGAAGTTAGAAAAAAGATTGCAATAATTAAAACGATAATACGTAAAAGTTTCATGTTTCCCTCCATTTTTTTCCACAATAATTATAACATCATTTTTTTATTTTAAAAACAAAAAAATGCTTAATTTAAAGCATTTTTAGATGACATCAAAAATATTACAGATTTTTAAATAAGTTTCAACACCCTTAACTAATACTTTTTCATCAAAATTGAAATAACAGCTATGTAGGGGATGAATATAGCCCTTTTCTTCATTCTTAGTTCCAATCATCATAAACAAACCTGGAACTACTTGTTGGTAAAATGCAAAATCCTCCGCAAACATCATCGGTTGAATTAATTCAATTTCATCTTGAGGTAACGATTCCTTTACAATTTTGAAAAGATGTGAATCATTAATAACCGGAGGATAATAGTCAACAATTGAATTATTGACTTTAACCCGGTGTATTAACGAAATTGCTTGATCAATTTCTTTAATACGCGTTTTAATAAATTGATATTGAACTGGGTCAAAAGAACGGATTGTTCCGGAAATTAAGACTTTATTGGCAATAATGTTTCTGGCTTCACCGCCTCTAATTGTTCCAACTGAGACGACTGCCGGAGCAAAAGGATTTAAGGTGCGACTTACGATTGACTGATAAGCAGAAATTAATTCACTAGCAGCTAAAATGGCATCACATCCTAAATGGGGTTGGGCACCATGACTACTAGTTCCTTCAATCACGATATCAAACTCGCCATTTTGCGCCATCATCGCTTTGTTTACCAAGCCAATTTTTCCTTCTTCCAAACCCGGAAAAAGGTGAAATCCGAAGATTGATTTGATTTTAAACTGTTCAAAAATTCCTTCTTCAATAATTTTTTTTGCACCCCCAGGTCCTTCTTCAGCCGGTTGGAAAATCAATACAATTGTTTTTTTTGGCTTAGAAATTGTTGATAAGAAGTGCGCAAAACCAAGTAAAATGGCCATATGTCCATCATGACCGCAAGCATGCATAGATCCTTCGTGAAGCGATTTAAAACTAATATCATTCATCTCAGTTACCCTTAATGCATCCATATCGGCTCGAAAAGCAACAGCTTCTTCGCTTATTCCCCTCATAACGGCAAGGACACCACTCTTTGCAACATCTAGGGTTTGATAACCTAAACTATGTAAGATGTTTTTAAGATAATGCGAAGTTTTTTCTAAATCAAAACCAATCTCGGGGATTTGATGTAAATCCTGACGATAAGTCCGGCATCTTTGATAATAATCTTTTGTTAGCATTGTTCTTCACTCATTTCCATAAGTATTTCATTTAAGATCTTATAAAACTCATTAATATTACTTTTCGTGATGATTAATGGCGGAAGCAATCGGATAATCGTTTGATTTGTGATATTAAGTAAGATTCCTCTTTTTAATGCTTCACTTTGAATTTTAACCGAAAATTCTTGACAATCAAGTCCTACCATCATCCCTAATCCTCTAATATCATAAATGATTTGAGGATATTTTTTCTTTAAAAGGAATAATTTTTTTAATAAATAATCTGCTTTTTCTTTCACTTCAGCTTGAAAATCATTATTAATAAGCATCTTTAGTAAAGAAACTCCCGCTGCACAAGCAAGCGGATTTCCGCCAAAAGTACTTCCATGCTCACCATACGATAATACCGATTCTAATTTATCACTAACAAGCAACGCTCCAAGCGGTAAACCACCACCTAAAGATTTAGCTAAGGTAACTAGATCAGGCTTAATTTGAAACTGTTGATAACAAAATAATGTTCCTGAACGCATGAGTCCAGTTTGAATTTCATCAATGACGATTAAAAACTGATGTTCTCTAGCAAGACGAGTTACTTCATCCAAAAAGTCCTGACTTATTAGTTTAATCCCACCTTCTCCTTGAATTAATTCTAAAAAGATGGCACATGTTTTTGGCGATACAACGCTTCTTAAAGCTTCAATGTCATTAAGTTTGATATGATGAATGTGAGGGATAAGCGGTTCAAAAACTTCCTTTTTGCTCATCTGTCCAGTTAATGATAATGATCCTAAAGTTCGACCATGAAAGGAATCAAGCAAAGAAATGATTTCAACCTTTTCGCTATTTATCATTTTACCATATTTCCTGACTAGTTTAAGAGCGGCTTCATTTACTTCCGCTCCAGAATTAGCAAAGAATACTTTTGATGCAAAACTATTTTCAACTAAGATTTTGGCTAAGTTTACAACACTTTCACTGACAAAATAATTAGATAAATGCAAATACTTTTGCATTTGATCCTTTAAAGCTTTATAAATATGAGGGTGCTGATGCCCTAAAGGATTAACAGCGATCCCGCTATATAGATCCATATATTTCTTGCCTTTTGCATCATATAAATATAAGCCTTTAGCTTTTATTATTTCAAGTGGTAAACGCCGATAAACAGAAAGTAAATATTGATTATCAAGAGTAACTAACTCCACTTTTTTTCACCTACTTCCGTAAATCATCAAGGATTTTGGTTTTCGAAATTGTTTTATCATCTTTCATTTTGATGATTTTTGCAGGTGAACCAGCTACAACCGCATTTTCAGGAACATCTTCAGTTACAATCGCACCAGCAGCAACAACGGCTCCAGCATAGATCCGAACTCCTTCTAAAATGACCGCATTAGCGCCCACTAACACATTATCCTCAATAATAACTGGGGTTTTGCTTGGTGGTTCTAGGACACCAGCCACAACTGCACCAGCTCCAATATGACAGTTTTTACCGATTACACCGCGCGCTCCAATAACAGCATTCATATCAATCATTGTACCCTCACCAATCACGGCTCCAATATTAATAATTGCTCCCATCATAATAACGGCATTCTTTCCAATTTCTACAAACTCACGAATTGAGACGCCTGGTTCAATCCGAGCTTGAACTTGACTGTAATCAAGGAGAGGAATTGCGGAATTACGGCGATCATTTTCCAATACATAATTGGTGATTTGTGACTGATAAACAGCTAAGATATTCTTAATATCATCTAACTCACCAAAGATAATTTTAAATGTATCGGTGCCAAAGGCCTGAACATTTTCAAATACAACACCTTCAAAATTACCATTTACATATAATTTACAAGGAGTTTTCTTTTTTGCTTGTTTGATATATGATGCTATTTCATAAGCATCCATTAAAAATTCTGCCATAGTATATTTATTCCTTTTTAAAAAAATCGTCCATCGAATATAATCCGGGAGTTTGACTGCATATAAAAACTGTAGCTTTGATGGCACCATGAACAAAAATCGCTTTTGATTCTGCTTTATGAGTAAGTTCAATCACTTCTTCATTTCCGGCAAACAAGACGGTATGTTCACCAACAATACTACCACCCCGTACCGCATGAATAGCAAGTTCTTTTTTGAGGCGTTTTGTTGATTGACCACTACGGCCATAAATAATTTTATAATCTTTTGTAGAAGCATCAATAATGGTCTTAGCTAGCATATTAGCAGTCCCACTTGGTGCATCTGCTTTTAAAGAATGATGTTTTTCAATTATTTCAATATCAAAATCATTTTCGAGCACATTAATATAATCCCTTAAAATCCGGTTAATGATTTGAACTCCAAATGACATATTAGCACTATAAAAGATCGGAATCAGTTTTGATGCATCAACAATCATCTTCTTCTCAAGCTCATTATATCCGGTGGTTGCAATCACTAAGGCAACCCTTTTTTTTAAGGCATATTTTAAAATGATTTCAATTTGGGAGTGATGAGAAAAATCAATAATGCAATCAGGTTTTTCTGCTTCTTCTAAAGTGTGGAAAACAGGAATTGATGACGGTTTATTCATTACGGGATCGACGCCAGCAATTAAACTAAAACGTGAATCGTTAGCCAGATGCTGGGCTAACAATCCTCCCATTTTCCCATTAATCCCATAAATAATAACTTTTAGTTTATTCATAGCAACCCATAATCTTTCATTACACCTTTTAAGATATTAATATTCTTTTCTTCCATTTCAACTAACGGCAATCGGCACGTACCAACATTTATACCCATTAAATTCATAGCTGTTTTAACTGGAACGGGATTGGATTCGATAAACAACACTTGGTTTAATGACCTTAATTTTAAAAATAATTCTAAAGCAAGGTTTTTGTTTCCCAAAATAAATTCCTTGGTAATTCGATGAATTTCGCGCGGAAGAATATTAGCTGTCACGGAAATGACTCCTTTTCCCCCAAGTGAGAGAATCGGAATAATTTGATCATCATTTCCAGAATAAACGATAAATTTTTTATCGCACAAATCAATGACCTTCGCAATTTGACTAATATCACCACTTGCTTCCTTTATCGCTTTAATATTTGGCAATTGTGATAATTCAAAAACAGTTTCTGGGAGTAAATTAACTCCAGTCCGGCTTGGAACATTATATAAAATAATAGGGATATTTACTTCATCATGAACTTTTTTAAAATGAGCATATAAACCTCTTTGTGTTGGCTTATTATAGTATGGAGTAACTAGTAGTAAACCATCAACCCCAACTGATGCTGCATATTTTGAAAGTTCAACTGTCGATTCAGTACAGTTCGAACCAGTTCCCGCAAAAACCGGGATTCTTTTGTTTGCGAGTTTTACTGTAAAATCAAAGATCTCTTTTTTTTCATCTATTGTTAGAGTTGCTGATTCACCAGTCGTTCCACAAACAATTAATGCATCAGTGAATTCTGCAATATGCCATTCAATCAGTTTTTTAAGCTGATTGAAATCAACTTTATTATTTAGAAAAGGGGTGACTAAAGCAACTCCCGAGCCATAAAATAATCTCATTATTGTTTCTCCTTCCATAGAATTTGGGCAATTTGAACAGCATTAGTCGCTGCACCTTTACGGATATTATCAGCAACAACCCAAAGATTTAAACCATTAGGGACGGTATCATCACGACGAATCCGACCAACATGAACTAAGTCTTGATCAACAACATCAAGTGGAGTCGGATATGATGTATCATATATAACTAAGCCTTCTTTATTTTTTAATTTTAAAATTAATTCTTCTAAAATAAAAGGTTTTACACATTCAACATTAATTGCCATACTATGAGCATTTTGAACGGGAATTCGAACGCAAGTTGCGGTAATAAGAAGTGAAGGATCATTTAAGATCTTTTTGGTTTCATTAACCATTTTCATTTCTTCTTTAGTATACCCTGAGTCTAAAAAATCATCAATTTGTGGCAGGCAATTATTAAAAATAGGTTTTGGATAAAAGCTTGGGCTTTTTCCTTCTAATCCCCCACATAAATCATTTATCCCTTTATAACCAGATCCAGATACAGCTTGAAAAGTTGTATAGTTAATCCGTTTAATTTGATAGTGTTCATGAATAACACTTAACGGAATCACGGCTTGAATTGTACTGCAATTAGGATTGGCAATAATCCCGTGATGAGATAAGATTTGATCTTGATTAACCTCCGGAACTATTAGCGGAACTTGACTATCCATTCTCCAAAAACTTGAATTATCAACAACAACAATGCCCTTGCTAGCAGCAATAGGTGCATACTTTGCACTTATAGCTCCTCCTGCCGAAAACAAAGCAATATCTAGCGGGCGCTCAAAAGACTGTTCAGTTAATTCCTCAACAAAATACTTTTCCCCATGAAACTCTATTTCTTTTCCTGCTGAATTTTGAGAAGCAAAAAAATAGATATTATAAATCGGAAATTGACGTTCTTCCAAAATTTTAAGAAAGGTTCTGCCAACCATTCCCGTTGCACCAACAATTGCGATATTTGCTGCTCTCATAACTTATACCTCGAATACGCCTGATGCAATTTTTTCTGCTGGGCCAATTAACTCAACTGTTTCTCCAACATTAACGGTTAATTCTCCCCCCGGAACAATCACTCTTATAAGGTTTTTGGTTTTTTTGAAAAGTGAAGAAACAACCGCACTAGCACATGAACCGGTTCCACAAGATAAGGTCCAACCGCAACCACGTTCATAAGTGGTGACTTTTAGAGTTTGATCATTAACCACTTCCACAAAATTAACATTGGTTTGATTAGAGAAAAATGAGTGATTGGATAATTTGGGACCGATTTTTTTAAGATCAATTCCCGGATTTTCATCTAAAAATACAACCGTATGAATTGTACCTAAAACCAAAATATGAACCATAACCGTTTCATTATCACAAACAAGTTTTTGGTTTAAACCATTTATTGGTTTTACTACTTCTGACTTCTTTAGATTAAAGCAAGGGTTGTTTAAGAAAACATGTATTAAATTATCTTCATCAAGTTTTACTTCAACTAATCCCGCACCGGTCTCAACATGAAAATGACGTTTGTCAATCAGGTTATTTTGATATATAAATTTTGAAAAACAACGAATACCATTTCCACACATTGGTGCTATTGTTCCATCTTGATTGTAGTAAACCATTTTAATATCAGCGATCGTTGATTTTTCCGGGATCATCACCCCATCCGCTCCGATTCCAAAATGACGGTCACAGATCTTTTTTATAATCTTAGGATTATTTAACTTTGGATTAGTACTAAATATAAAATCATTACCAGTTCCATGATATTTTTCAAATTCAATCATTGTCTTTTCCTCACAAATTAAATGCTTTCGCAATTACTTCGACTGCTTTTTCTTTTAATGAACTATCAATCGTATATGATATACTTATTTCAGAAGTTGTTACTTGTTTAAATGCAATCTTATTTTCCGATAAAATTCTAAACAATTCCGCAGCAACACCGGTTTGATTTCTCATCCCAATTCCAACAACTGAAACCTTAACAATATGACGTTCCTGATTAACCTCAATTTCTGGATTAAGTGAAGTTATCGTTTCAATCACATTATTAATTGCATCCAAATCGTCAGCTGATGCAGTAAAAGCAACGCTTAAGGAGCCATCACTAGCAATCGTCTGACTGATCATATCAACATTTATTTCATTATTTGCTAGTAAAATAAAGATATCAGCAACACTTGAGATTGTATTAGGAATTTTATTTAAGGTCACCATCATGACCTTTTCACTGACCGATAAACCGGTTACGCTTTTACTTTCCATAGAAACTCCTTCCGTAATATATGTTCCACTCACCATTTGGTTATTTAAAGCCACATAAATGGGTACATGATAACGATGGCCAATTTCAATCGATCTTGGTTCCATTACTTTTGCCCCCAAATGGGCCATTTCCTTCATTTCTTCATAACTAATATAATTTAACTTTTTAGCTTGAGGGTATAACCTTGGGTCAACACCATAGATACCATCAACATCAGTATATATCTCACACATACAGCCCAGTTTCGCAGCTAAAGCAACGGCCGTCGTATCCGACCCGCCGCGACCAAGGGTCGTAATATCTCCTTCATCATTTAAACCTTGAAACCCAGCAACAACGACCGTTTTCTTTTCAAGTAAATGCTTTTCAACTTTCGTTATATCAATTTCCGAAATCTTATTTTTAGTATGAAGCCCGACCGTTTTAATTCCGGCTTGAAACCCGGTTAAGGCAATTGCCGGACATCCTTTTTCATTTAAAATCATTGCTAATAAAGAAATTGAGATTTGTTCTCCGGTTGATAATAACATATCCATTTCGCGTTTATTGGGATTTTTTGCGGCCGTTTTAGCAAGTTGCAGCAATTCATTCGTTGTTTTTCCCATTGCGGAAACAACGATAACAAGCTCTTCATCATTTCTTACTCTTTCAATGATTTTTAAAGCAATACTTTTCATTTTTTCAATTGAGGCAACGGATGAGCCTCCAAACTTTAAGACTGCCCTTTTCATATTATTCTAGATCCTAAAAAATGATTACAAAAGATATTTTGTTTTAATGTATCTTTATTATAAACTTGATTTGATAAATAAACAAGTCCATATAAACAAAAACTTTCATTACAATTTATCATATGTTTTTCTCCTAGATGTAAAAAAAACCACAAGCAAAAGGCTTGTGGTCCTGAAAAACCGTTCCCTTTGCCCTACCATGTTAAAGCGCAATCCTAAATCAGTTGGGCAACTGAAGTGGAACAGCCTTATGCTTATTCAACATAAGTCCAGCACATCCAAGTGCTTCGGCGTCAGCCCCTTTCCCTATCTTTAAGGTACTTTTGACATGACGCATCCTCTTTTCACATAGTTAATTTTTTTATACAAGTATATCATAGAGATTATTTCATTGTCAACTAATATTTTAAATAAATTTTTTCCATTTTCTTATTTATAAATTAAATGCAATTGCTAGGGCATTCATTAAACGCTCTTGATCACTTTGATTAATAATTAATGAGATGCTTTTCTCTGATAGGGTGATATCGATAAAAGCAATATCTTCTTCAGCTAACACTTTGAATATTTTCGGTAAGACCTTATTTTTGATTAAACCGGATTTAATTAAGGAAAGCTTCACAATCTCCGAAGTTTTACTTATTTCAACATTTGGATATTTTCTCATAATATTATCAATCACATTATTAAAATCATAGATATCATTAACAGCAACAATGAATTTCATTTCTTCATTGTTACAATCTACAACATCCAAACAAATTTCCCATTTTGAAAGGTTAATTAGAATATCACTTTGAATAGATGGAGAAATCCCATTAATTGCAACGATCATTGCTTTATTGATGATGGTTAGGGCTGATACATCACGTTTATCAGTCTCCTCAAGGTCTCCAATAAACGATCCAAATTTTTCTTCATGCGTTGATGCTACATAAATAGGTACTTTATAACGTTCTCCGATTTCAATCGAACGAGGTTCCATTACCTTAGCACCTAAGAATGCCATTTCTTTCATTTCTTGATAATCAATAAAGTTTATCTTCTTTGCCTCAGGATATATCCTTGGGTCAACTCGGTAAATACCGGCAACATCGGTATAGATTTCACATGGGCATCCTAATTTTGCCGCTAATGCAACCGCAGTCGTATTTGACCCTCCCCGTCCTAACGTCGTAATATCGCCCATTTCGTTAATCCCTTGAAAACCGGCAACGACAACGATCTTATTTTCATGTAAATATTTCTCAATGATACTAATATCAATATCAGTAATTTTGCTTTGGGTATAGATTCCTGAAGTTACGATTTTGGCCTGAAACCCAGTTAACGAGATAACATTACATCCCATATCTAGTAAAACAAGTGAAAATAGTGCTAAGGAAACCATCTCACCCGTTGAAAGCAACAAATCGATATTTCGTTTATCTGGATTTTTTGATATCTTTTTGGCTAACTGCAATAATTCATTAGTTGTTTTTCCCATTGCGGAAATAACAATAACAAGTTGTTCCTCAACACTTCGCGATTTAATTTTTTCTGCAATCAATCGCATTTTTTCAATTGTTGAAACTGAGGAACCGCCAAATTTCAATACTACTCTTCTCATTAATAAAACCCCACTAGGCATATATCTTATATAGTATATGATTAAACCAAAAAAAAGAACACTGTTAAAAAACAATGTTTAAATTATTATCATCTTTACATAATTTAAAAAAATTATTTAGTTGCATTAATAACACTTATAGCAATATGAGTAAATCCAAAAATAATCGAAAAAACAATTAATGGAATACTTATATACATAATGCCACTAAAGACAAACATTAGCGATGGTAATATTGACAATAGTAATGCTTTTGTAAGATTATTTTTCTTCCACATGATAATCCAGGAAACGATATATCCTAAAACAAGCATTCCATTAATAATTATATATACAGTTAATGCATTATAAAACCAAAATCCATAGAAAGTGTAAGGGATGTTAAAAATAAAAAAGATAAAGGTTCCAATTCTTCCAATTTGTTCAGAGTATTCAAGCAACTTAATATCAAATTTATTTTGAAACCCATTCTTATTCTTAATAGTATAGATTATATTTGGAATCATTAATAGGATAAAAAATATTAAACCATAATAATTAATCATTCGATCCTTTCCTTGTTTTTTATGCTATATCAAAAAAACAATAACATCACGATAAAATAAATATAACTTCGAAATTTTTTTCACTTTTTTACTAACTGATTGAATAGAATTATCTTAGAAACCAAGCAAACAAATAATCATTCATTTCATTTGTTAAGTTGTGGCCTCCATCATATGTTATCATTTCAACATCTTTACCTAATTCATTCATGATATTATATAAACTTTTTGCTTGATCTACACTTACGACACTATCATAACTTCCATGAAGGATTAATAAAGGCGTTTTAATGTCACTAGCCCAAAGCACAGCTGAACGTTTTTGATATTCTTCAGGCACTTCATCAGGTCTACCACCAAGAGCGTTGATTAACGGTTGTTTTGCTTCCTCACTTCTAGCATTGAAGAAATCTGTAAAGTTAGTGATCCCACCACCAACACATGCAGCTGTTACCCGATGATCTTTTTGTAAGACCCGATAAGTATTTACTGAGCCTCTTGATAAACCATACATAAAGATTTTGTCGCTTCGAAAGGTAAACATCTCAGCTATATCTACTATTTTAATTATATCATCAATTTCAGCACCACCAAATTCATCGGTACCAGTGCCACCATCAACACCTCGATATTGGCTTGCTAAGACGATAAAACCATAAGCAGCCATCGCTTGAATTCTACTGAACGTATTCTTCCCATCTTCAATATAACCGCCCCGGTTATATATTAAGATTGGATATTCTTTTTCTAAATAGTCAGCGGGTGCACTAATTAAACCATAGACATAATACTTTCCAACTTTGTATTTGATTTTATAATTAACAAAATCTTCAACAACAATACCATTTAAACCTGTTATTGAGTTTCTATACATCATTTCTTCAATATCTGATAATTTAACTTGATTCGATGTAATTACTGGTTTTAATTCTGATAAATCTTCTAATGTCGATATGGTTTCAACGTATTTATCGCATGATATTAACAAAAAACTTATAGATAACAAACATATAACAAATATAAGTTTTCCTAACTTTATTTTCATATTTTCCACTTTCCCTTCTTAATGTATTAATTTTATCACAAACATTTTTGTTCTAATATATTCATTTTTCAACTTTAAGTCAGCAACATCAAGTTACTTCAATTTTATTTATATAAACTTTTTTTGGGAGTCTTTTTTAATTAAATATGTATTTAAGGAAAAAAAGCATATCATCTAAATGCTTTTGTTTATATCTTAAATTTCTTTTTCATCTATGAAAACCTTCAAATATATATAAAATAATATCTATATCTTCTTGTGAAAGATTTTCATAAATAAATTTGTAATCAACATCATTTAAAGGAGTAATAACAGCCGTACATATCCCCTTTTCTTCAATATATTTATGTATTCGATATATATCTTTTGTAAAGGTTTTAATTCCTGAATTGGGATTATTAATATTAATAGACACATCATTATTTAAAGTCACCACATATTTAAATGTATCTACTTGTCCTGAATTATTATGATGGATAGAAATGGCGACACTTTTAATTTCTGAGTAAGGTGTTACATTTTCACCAATTTGGAAAAATCGTGATGAATATATTGCTTCAGGAGTATAATATGTATAATTGTTTGCAGATAAAAAAATAAATGGAAAAGTAATAATGAACAAAATTAGTCCAACTTTATATGAACGCTGATAAATATATCTTCTACCATTTACATTAAAAATTTCATCAACCATAACAGCAAAAAAAGGCTTCTTTATTGATAATGGAATGATCGCCATTCCAATAATTATATTTAGAAAAAAAGATGCAATAACACCTATATATGAAGTTCCCATAAAAATAGCGGTTCCTTCGCTACTAGCAATTTGATGAATAAAATATATTACATAGTAGCACAGCACAGTTAAAATGATACTAAAGAAAAAACCAACAAAACTATATTGATGACTCAATGATTTAAAGAATTTGCAGTATGGTTTATATGCAATTAAATCATTTGCTTGTCTTTGCAATCTTTCATGATCATATTTATCAGGTCTTTTAATGATATCTATTAATTTACCAAATAACACAAGAATTATTGCAATATAAATTAGCAAAAAGATAGCCAACATAATTGAATTCTTCATTTTCTTTTCCTCTTCTTTTCACAATAAATTAGAAAGTTAACCAGCCATGTATAATATTATTGAATAAGTTTCAATAGGTTATTTTATCTCTCAATTACCAATTTAGTTACTAATTCTATAAACTTTGCATAGTTTTTTTATATAGCTAAATCAAGTGACTCATAATATGTTAATCTAATAATGGTTTTTATCACAAATGGTAGATAACCATTTTTCATAAGTTCAAAATTCATTAGCTATCTTGAAGTTCTATCATTACCATCCATAAATGGATGGACTTTAACAAAATCTTCATATATCCATTCATGTTAACTATTCATTAGTTATTCAAATTCTTATCTATCATATGAATGGGTGGAGTATGTATTGCTTTAGCTATCATAACATTTTCGTTAAGATACTTTCCAACATTGTCAGAATCAAAGTTTCTCAATTAATTCCTTTATTAATCTTTTTGGATAGAGTTATCAAATTATCTTTTGATAGTATACCTTCATTATAGGCAGATTCTAACTCGAAAAATTCTCCGTCATACCAAACAAGAGCTGTATTTGAATTGCAAAATACTAATTCAACTTCGTTTATTTGAATCTTTGTAATTACTTCATAAGCACCTCTGTTCATTCTAACAACTACTGCTCCGTTATAGTTTCCGTAATTTTTAAGAATTTTAACATCCTCCAAAGTAGCATCAGGATGACCTTCTGATTGCATGATAGGTAAATAATCTTCTTTTATTCTCATTTCTAACTCATTTCCACATCCAGAAAACAACAAAAAAATAATAAAAACCGAACATAAAGTAATAATTTTTTTTACCATTATTAGCCCCTTCTTTCATAATTTATGTTTAATAAGTTCTTCCAAAATATATTAATCGACTGACAAATTGGGATTTCGTTAAATTGGAATATATCGCTCATCTACGGTCGTGTTGAATATCCATTAAATGTTGTTTGAACAAGGATATCGTGGTCAGGCATGATAAACTCACATAATTCATACTCCCATACAATAGAAAACTTAGGTCTTATCTCTTCACCATCCACTAGAATTCCAACTGCAGGACCAGAATGAAATTTAAGCTTAACTGTAACAGTGGAACCAGCTTTGTATGAATATTCTAGTTCTTCAAATAATATATCAAAATTATCCTCTACTTTTACATTAAAATAGCCTTCAGCATTTATCTGATTTTTTTCATCAAGATTATCTGTTATTGGATCAAGTGTCTTAACAATCTGATTCTCGTTAATAGCATCACCCGACTCTTTTCTATCTGTATTGCATCCAACTAAATATAGACATAATACAGCGATTAAAAAGAAACTAAAAATTTTAATCATTATTACTTACCTCCTCAAATCTATATTTTCAATAATATATGTTCATTTTTTCTTGTACCAAGTAATTTAATAATTACCATTTCGAATCTTCTCAATATAATTTATTCTTTAACATTCAAAATAGAAACCTTATTATAAATATGCTGTAAGCCGAGTAGATAGGGCTACTTTCATTTCTCTTAAGGTTTGAGAAATAGCCTACCCCTCATGGAACCGTACGTGCCCAATTAAGGCATACGGCTCTTCAAATAAACGTTTTTTTTATTTATTTTACATCTCTTCACTCATTGTCCATATCTTTAGTACTCTAGACTTATATGTTTTGTTCCAAGATAACGTTTATTTGCTAGTCCCAACGCTTTAGTGTCATTACTACCTTCAACGCTACTACTAACTAGTCCGACTTCTTATAAGTCATTTGCATTCCTCCGTGTGCGAAACTTAAGT
>OBJA01000810.1_pt1 | contig 25177 bp, 24 predicted proteins | sample 1519751 | NCBI WGS metagenome assembly OBJA01 (sample SAMEA3881238, study PRJEB22517) | soil metagenome | biome: lake sediment; feature: soda lake sediment; material: sediment, water from around vicinity | place: India | collected 2013-12-23 | depth 3 m
GTGCGTGGCGTATATCGGCGGCGCGGCTATGGGTGCGGGAGTCGGGCTGGCGCTGGGGCTGGCGCTGTGCCTCGGTATATTCTCAGAAAGCGCAGTGATAGGCATGATGGGAATTGTGGGCATGCTTGCCGGTACAATACGAAAGCTTGGCAAAGCGGGCATCGCCATATGCTATGTGGCGGCCGGTTTTTTGTATGTGGCTGCGTTTTACACGGCGGTTATCTGGTACATTGTGCTGATCGAGGTGGCGGCAGGCGCCATTGTTTTTCTGATTTTGCCGCGCAAGGTATTTTTGTTTGTGGGGCGATTTATCGATATCAAGATCCGGCGTGAATTTGAATACCGGCTGCACACGCAGCGTTTTAAGGAGCTGACCGTCGGCCGTCTGATCGAGGTTTCCGATGTGTTCTTGAAAACGGGTGACCTGTTTGTCAAAGAGGCGCAGTCAAAATTTGCGGGAGGGCCGCAGATTGCGCAAGCGCTATCGGTTGTTGCAGACAGCACCTGCAAAAGCTGTGTATTCAAAAAAAGCTGCTGGGATAGGGATTTTCTCGGTACGTATAACGTGTTTCAACACCTCTTTTCGGTTTATGAAGGCAAGGGCTGCATCGATGTGAAAGACTGCCCGCCGCAATTTTGCAAAAAGTGCTACAATATCAAAGGCATTCTTGGCACAGCGGAGAATGTATTCGGCGCGTATTTGCTTAGCCTAAAGTGGCAGAAAAAGCTCGAGGAAGCGCGCATCGTGACGGGAAAGCAGCTTAAAGGCGTGGCGCGTGTGGTGGCTGATCTTGGCCATGAGATGCAGACGGGGTTTAAATTTCTTCCGGCTGTTGAAGAGAAGGTGGCGGCGGCGCTTGATGCGGTCAATCTGCGCGTCAAGGAGGTTTGTGCGGAAAGCGCCGGCGGCGGCATGAAGCTTGGGATTAAGCTCAAAAGCACCGAGACCCAAGGCTGCGATTTGGAACGGGTATTATCCGGTGCCTGCGGCGTGCCGATGCAGCAAACCAAGGAGACGACAAATGGCAAGGGCGTTTATCGGACACTGCGCTTTGAACAGGCGCGAAAGTTTTGCGCACAAACGGCGGTGGCCTGCCTTGCCAAGGATGAGATTTGCGGCGACAGCCACATATACGGCGCGTTGGTGGACGGACGCTATCTGCTCATGCTGTGCGACGGCATGGGCAGCGGTGAAAATGCCAGAAGAGAAAGCGCAGCGGCTGTTTCGCTCGTGGAGAATTTTTTCCGCGCGGGCTTTGATGACACGGTGATATTCGATACCATCAATCGTATACTGATGCTGCGCGGCAACGACGATGTGTTTTCCACTGTTGACCTTTGCGTGCTCGATCTCAAATCGGGAGACGCCAGATTCACAAAGATCGGCTCAGAGAGCTCATACATTTTAAACCGTGAGGGCATCGCGACAATCAAGCCGGGCTCGCTGCCAATCGGTATTGTGGACGATGTGATGCCTGCCAGCACCCAAACAACGGTGATTGCGGGTGATATAATCGTGCTGATAAGCGATGGCGTGGCGGATGCCATCGAAGGCGATACGACGGCGTGGTTTGCCGATATACCGCAGGACAGCGCGCAGCAAATCGCAGATGCGATACTGCAAAAAGCGCTGGGGCAGGATGCGCCGGCGGACGACATGACGGTGATGGTCTGCGTTGTTTCAGAGGTTTAGGTCTCAGGCTGCTCATCGGGGTCCTGCTCTTGAGCCGTATTCTTTTTATCCGCACAGATCAGCCTAGATGCGATGAAAGCGGTCAGCGGTATCGTCATCACCATGCCGATGCTGCCGCAGAGCGATTTGGCCACTTCGATGATGATAAAGCCTTTGTTGAGCATATCCGCGTAGGAGACGCCGTACACATACCAAGCCACCATCATCATGATGGCACCGCCCGTGTAAGCGAGTATCAGCGTATTGGCCATTGTGCCGATGATATCGCGGCCCACCGAGACGCCGGCGTGATACAGGCGGCGCTGGTCGATGGCGGGGTCTATTTTGTGCATCTCGTTAAGTGAGGATGCGATCGACATGCCCACGTCCATCACTGCGCCGATGCAGCTGATGAGTATGCCTGCGGTGAGTATGCCCTGATAATTAAACACAACATTGGTGTTTGCCATCATCAGCATTTCCACGGCGCTGGTATCGATGCCCGAAATACGCATCATGGCGCTGAAAATAAGCGTGATGACGGCTGCGCAAACAAGGCCTCCGGCAGTGCCAAGTATTGCTGCCAGCGATTTCGTGTTAAAACCGCCCACCGTCAGCATTGTGACCAGCGTGACAACGATGCACACGAGTGACGCGGAGACAATGGCGTTGTAACCATTTGCAATCAGCGGTACCAAAACGAACACCACGGCGCTGACGGTGAATATCAGCGCTGCGATTGTTTTTATGCCCTTTAATCTGCCGACGATGGCGAGCAGAATGAGAAAAATAACAGCAAGCGCAACCGCATAAGGCGCACGCACCAGCGTATGCACACTCACATAGTCCACAACACCGTCCTCGGTTTGCGCGATAAAAGCCTCAACGGTATCCCCGGCACGGTAAAGCGCAATATCCGCATAATTCGCCGCATCAATGAACTCTTCAGCCGGGTAAACCTCATCCTTAAAAGGGCCTTCCAGTATGCGCAGTGTCAGATGCTGTGTGCGGTAATACTTGCCCTCGGCCTCATCATGATATGTTTTATCGATCACACTGACGACACGTGCTTTGAATAAATCTGTTTCAGTTTCAGGCGCCGCACAGCTGCCAAGTGCGAGGCATAATAAAGAAGCGATAATCAACAGCAGCGTTTTTTTCATACAGTACCCCCCGAAAAGTTGTCCTCCATACTATACCACGATTGCGGCACAATACAAGAGAATAGAGAAAGATACCGCAGTCAACTACAGGATTGACATGTGTAGCGGCGATGATATAATACTCTTTACGCGCATCTGAAGAAAAGGGAATACAGACTTATGTTTACACCAGCAGAAAGCAAAACGTTCTATAAAAAATTCTTCATATTGTCTGTGCCGCTCGCTGTTCAAAGCCTTCTTAAAGCATTGATGTATTTTATCGATAACATCATGATCGGATCGCTCGGCGAAGATGCCATTGTGGGCGTGGGAAACGCGAATCAAATCGCTTTCCTTATCTTTATATTGATGTTTGGCATCTGTTCGGCAGCGTGGGTATTTGCGGCACGGCATAATGGCGAAGGCGACATGGCGGGCGTCAAGCGTACGCTGGGGTTTTGCCTTGTGGGTACGGTTTTTGTCGGTGTTGTTTTCTTTGTGCTGACGCTGGTGATACCGCGCGGTCTGATTGCTGTGTTCAATCCGCTCGAGGGCGTCGTTAAAGAAGGCGGGGATTATATATCCATCGTTGGTTTTTCATATGTGTTTTCAGCGATAGGACAATCATACGCGAACGTGTTAAAGGGCTGTGAGAAGACGCGCCTGCCCATGTTCACAGCGCTCATTTCGCTGCTGATCAACGCTTTTCTCAATTATGTACTGATATTTGGCGAGCTCGGTTTTCCGGCGCTGGGTGTTAAGGGCGCGGCCATTGGTACCGTCATCGGCTCGGGCATTGATGCGATACTGCTTGTGGTGATTTCACATTGGCAGAACAACGAGGTTAAAGCCAAGCTGCGCGAGCTGTTCCCGCCGTTTGCGCAGGTGAAGCCGTATTTGAAGCAGTTTCTGCGCGTGGGCATGCCGGTTATCATCAACGAATCGCTGTGGGGTTTCTTTGCGATGGCGATGGTTTGGGTGTACAACCGCCTTGGCCTTGAGGTTGCGGCCGCCATGGCCGTATTCGGTGCGATCGAGAGACTTGCCTATGTTGTCTATACAGCCATCGGCAATTCATGCGGTGTGATGGTCGGCAATCTGCTGGGCGAGGGCGAGATCGAAAAAGCGCACATTTATGCGCGCCGCTTTTTGAAGATGACACCGCTATCCACCATATTTGTGGGCGGTTTGATACTGGCCGGTTTTGAGCCGCTGCTCACGCTCTACAACATAACACCGCAAACGCTAGAGGTGCTGCGCTCGATTTTGTATACGTGGCTGAGTATCGCGTGGGTGCTCACATTCAATTACACCAATATATGCGGTGTGCTGCGCGGCGGCGGCGATGCCAAGTTTTCGTTGTATCTTGATCTGATTTGCAGTTGGCTTATCACACTGCCGCTGGCCGTCATCTGCGGTTTTGTATTCGAGCTGCCCGCGTTTATCGTTTATCTGATCGCCTTTTTCTGCGGGGACGGTGCGAAGGCACTCTTTGGGCTGCTGCGCTTTAGAAGCCGAAAATGGATGCGTGACATCACGTCGCAAACGCGCGGACTCGATCAAGACATTACAAATTCATGACGAATCTGTTTCAATTCTTAATATTGCCAGCATGATTTTGCAGGAAAATCACGATTTATCGTAGAATATGTATAAATCATTGCAAAGTTTCTGTTACTGTTTTTATTTTGCGGGTTATTATTGAGTGAGGGAACAGACGTTGAACACGACATTATTTAAAACATTGAAACGTATCATGTTTCTGCTGGTTGTCGCCGTTCTGGTGGTGGGCATTGCCGCGGCACAGCTTGATCATGCCAAAGCCGCCGATAAATCGATTGTCCGCATCAGGCTCTCAATCGAAACGACGACTTCTTTTTCGTTCTCATTAAACGGTAACTATGCCATCAGCGGCAGGCCGGACATCAATCTTGCTTCGGGCACATATAACGTTAAGCTGCAAAGCGGCACGCTGAATTTGTACAGGGGCAGCACACTGATATGCTCCGGCTCGTCAATCAAAATCGTGGAGCTGATGCCGCCCGCAGGTGCTGTGAATACAGCCTCTATCAAAACAACACGCTACGGAACCAACAATTACCGCGGCGATATCGAATTTCGCATCAACGGCAGTGCGATTATGGCCATCAACCATATCTATCTTGAATACTATCTGTACGGCGTTGTGCCGCACGAAATGAGCAACACATGGCCGATGGAGGCACTTAAGGCGCAGGCGGTCACCGCACGCACATATGCCGTGCGCAATATGAGCAGCGGCACATTTGACATGGGCGACACATCGTCTCATCAGGTTTATAAGGGATACAACCCGTCGCTGAGCAACGCGATCAAAGCTGTTGACGAAACGTCAAAGCAGGTGCTCAAATCCGGAAATGAAATGGTGCAGACATTTTATGCGGCATCCAACGGCGGCTATGTGGACATACCCCAGCACGTCTGGTCGGCCAGCGCCGCGCTCAAGCCGTATCACATCATAAAGGAAGATCCTTATGACACGGCCAACGCCTGGAGCTCTCAGGAAGTGCTGATATTCCCCAAAAACATGACGGGCTCAAACAGGATTCGCTATCAGTATATGAGCAGCGGCAATATGTTGGATGGATCGAGCACCTACAGCAGCAATGCGGAACGCTACATCAAAATCTCAGCACTGCCTGCCGTTGCGGCACAGGGCTATATTGCCAATGTCTCCTCGGATATCACCATACAAAGCATCAGCCGCATACAAGCGCATACCTATGTGGGCAATCACGGGCTGAAGGACCATGCGGGAGAGAACAAATGCGTTTGCTTTAAAAATGCCGATATCACGATGACGGTGCTGGCAAACAGAAACGCGACACCGCAAGAAGAGATGCAAACAGGCAGCGCGCTTGTGAACGAGCCTGTGACAATAAACTTCACCATCAACCTCGAGCGGCTTGATGAATCCGGCGGCACCTATCAGTCGTTTGCCAATACGAGCCTGCGGCTTTTTGTGGTGGAGGAAACGGGCACAAGCTGGAATATCTATCACAGACGCTATGGTCACGGTGTGGGCATGAGCCAGAGGGGCGCACAGACTCAGGCGAGAGAAGGCCGTACATATCGGCAGATACTCGAGTTCTATTACCCCAACACCAGCCTTGAAACGCTCAATATAGCACCGCCGGTATTGCCATCCACCGGTGGTGTCGATACGGGCAATGCGACTGTGGTCAACTGCGTGAACTATGTGAATGTCAGAAGCACGCCAAGCACGGCCTATGCGGCAATCGGTAAAGCTTTCGCCGGATCACGCATCACTGTGACGCAGCCCTTTGCAGCGGCGGAATGGCACAAGATTGATTTTGGCGGTATCGATGCGTATATTTTTGCGTATTATGTCCAGATAGACGATCCGGCACCATCGCAGACACCTGAACCGTCTCCAACGCCAACGGAGTCTGCTGAGCCCATGCCTACTGGCACTGATGAACCAACGGACCTGCCAACGGAGACGCCGACAGAGCCGCCACCGCAGACACCTGAGCCAACAACACCGCAAAATCCGGTGATCTCGCAAACAGGCCAAGTTACGGTCAGCTCGCTCAATGTCAGGAGCGGCCCGGGCACATCGCATGGCCTCGTCGGCAGGTTAAGCAAGGATCAAATTGTGCAGGTGATACAGGCCAATGCTGCCGCGCAGTGGCATAAAATTTGGTACAACAATCAAGAGTGCTATGTTTTTGCCGACTATATTAAGCTGGACAATGAGGTTGAAGCGATCGGCGTGGTTACGGCTTCGGTACTCAATGTGCGCAGCAGCCCCGGAACATCGCAGGCGGCGATCGGCAGTCTGTCAAAAGGCGAACAAGTCGATATCATTAAGCAAAACGACTCGCCAGGCTGGCATAAGATACTCTACAATGGCGAAGCAGCCTATGTGCACGCCGATTATATCAGCGTTAACGGTTCGGGTGGCTCAGGCGGTTCGGATGGCCCGGGTTCGGGAGGAGGCACTGCACCGCAAGCTGTATTTGCCACGGTGAACGCCAACAGGGTCAATATGAGGCAGACAGCCGGCTTGAGCGGCCGCATACTCAACACGCTATCACGCGGAGAAACTGTACAGGTGCTTGAGCAGGGCGGAGAATGGCACAAAATCAAGCATGGCGGCACAGAAGGCTATATGTTTGCGCAGTATCTTGATATCTCTTCGGTGACGTATGGCACTGTAACAGTGGCCACACTCAATGTGCGAAGCTCTGCATCGACGTCTTCAGCCATACTTGGAAAACTCTCGAAAAACGATGTGGTTGAGATCACGCAAAGGGGCACCACGTGGCATAAAATCAAATACAAATCGGGAAGCGCGTATGTTTATGCGTCCTATATAAAGCTGCCATAGATTGATAGAGAAAAGGGGACGCAAACGCGTCCTTTTTTGTGTGCAAGCCTGCGTAACAAAGTGATTTATCCACACGCGAAAACGTGTACGCCTGCGATGAGAAGACCACGGTATGAAGCCCGAAAACAATGGCAATTCAAGTGGTTATACAAGTTATCCACTGGATTTGATGGGTTATCCACATGTTTTTGTGGACAACTGCGAGTTATTCATATGTATAACGAATTAATAAATATACCATCAATGAGCAGAAAAAGCACATCGTTCACGGCTTGGCGCAATATCATGGTGTTTATTTCAACTTAATAAGTGCGGCAAACGGCTTGTCCGCGCAGCTCGCACATAGCGTCTCCGCTCCAAAAACTCACTCGATATATGTTGCGCTTTAGACCCCGCAATCAAAAAGCCCCCGCGTTTTATGCAGGGGCTTAAGAGTGCTATTAGAAGCTATTTCTGTCACGATAGCTTTTCTGCCGCGGTGCAGGGCGCTTCTTACCGGGAGGTGTTTTGCGCGGTCCGGCTGTTGGCCGCCCCTTGGAAGGACGTGCACCCGTTGTGCGTCCCTTTTTCCATAGAACGAGCAGCGCGACACCGACACCGATAATCAGCACAATCAGTACGCCCGCAATAATCAGCAGCGTCAGCGTCGGGCTGTATTCGATGTCATCGTCAGGCCGTATCGTGGGCGCATCTGCGTAATCAGGCGTAGGCTCTTCTATCGCCGCGACGGTAATTGATATTTCGTCTGTTTCCAATGTGTAGACGTTGCCATCGGCATCAGTCGCGGTAAATACAAAACGATATGCTGTTGTTTCGTCGATATTGGCAGTCCATTGTATTTGAGCCCGTTGCCCCGCATCCAGTGTTGATGCGGCATAGACATTGCCAAACTGGATTTCGTCCACACTGATGTCGGTGAGTGTGTACTCCGAACCGTTATAGACAGAGCCGGTGAAATTGACCACACCGGCCGATGTTAACTGCAAACGATCCGCTTTCATCGAAAAGTCAAGATTCACCCTCTCGGTATCAACAGGGAGCTGAATATTGACGGTGTTGGAATTCACGTTCAATACAGCACCGGTGTGATCCTTAAGCGTGATGCTGAAAATGACCTCGGTCGATGTCTGATACGAGCGTGTATACGTTTCGGTAAACGAGTCACCAGGGCTGAGCTTTTTGCTTGGAAACCGCACGTCTTCTCCGTTCATCGAGACGCTCAGATCGGTATATGACACATTGCCGCTATTGCTGATGGAGAGCGTAAAGGCCACATCCTCACCGGGCTGCGGGTTTCTGTTGCTGGCTGAAACTGAAACACTCACGCTGCGCGATTCGAGTGTGATCGTTTTGGCGTCGAGCTCTTTTGTGTAATTTTGACCATCCGCCGTATACGTGATTTTGGGCGTAAACGTGATATCCGAGGAGCCCATTGTGAAGCTGTGGTTGATCGTATGGCTTCTGCCAACACCAAGGGCGAAAGCGCTTGAATTGAAGGCTTTGTTGTTATTCAGCCCGGTCGCACTCACATTGATGTTGGTGATATCCACATTGCCCTTGTTCTCCAAAGCGACTGACAGCGTAACCGTGTTGCCGGTGCCTGCAAGTGTCCGGTTGACGGTCGCGGTGGCGCCAAGATCCACATTGGCCGTTTTGCCGATCGAAACGGATTTCTCCGCAAGAACGTTTTGGCCACCGTCTCTGACTTGAAAAGCAAGCGATACACCCGGGGACACCTTTAATGTAAAGCTGCCATTTGGAAATGTGTTACCAATATTCAGAGGTCCAATATCTCCGCCGCTGACCTTTTGGTTATTCAAGTAGACGGCACAATCATTGTAATCAACAGAACCGTTATTCGTAACGTTAAAACTAAAAGTGACGTTTCCCTCTGAGGATAATTCCGTGGGATTGGCGGTTATGTTGAAATCAACGCCCGTTGTTGCCAGCGCCACGCTGCCAAAGCTAAAAACCGTGGTTAAGAGCAGCGCAGTGATGATCAATATGGCTATATGTTTTTTCAAAACATGTTCCTCCTTCTGGTTGTTAACGCATGTATACAAACTTTATAGTACGCTATATTTTATAGTAACGCTCTGAAAAAGTCAATTCGCACGCGCTGCAAGCAGGTGAGACAAAAACAGCGTATTCGCCGCCAAGATCGATGAAAAATCAGGCTCTGACAGCGAATACGCCGATATGGTCAGTTATCTGTTATGGCATATAATAGATGTCATCATCGGGTATGGCGCCACCTAAAGATTCGGGATTGCTGGCGAACATCACCTCAAAATAATCGGCCAAAATGGCTTTGCAGGCAGCGCCCGTGATGAAAGATATGCCGCTGCGCGGCACAGCCGCCTTGGCAATGGCTTCACTCGCCACGATGCCGTTGGTGACAATTTCTGAGGCGGCACTGTCGGTTTGTGTGACCACAAAATCGACCGATGCGCTGTAATCGGCAATCAGACGATCCATGTTTTCACGGTTGGCCGCGAAGTCGCTTGTGACAATGGTGACACCCATCGGCATGCCTGCATCCTCGCCGAATATTTTCCGCCATTCTTCGTTGATGTCAATTTTAATCGTCAGTGCTGCATTTTTGGATAGCACTGTTGAAATAAACGGCTCGGGCAGCATCGCCAGCGTCACATCACCGGCGGCAACGGCATTCGCCAGATCGGCATGAGTGCCAACAAACTCTATTGTCACATCATCAACACCGTTGTGGGCAAGGATTTTTTGTATTGCGTATTCGGGTGTGGCGCCCTGTCCGCTCACATAAAGCGTTTTGCCCGCAAGGTCTTCAATCGAAGTGACGGTATCACCGCTCTCCACGATGTACAGCACGCCCATCGTGTTGACTGCGACAACCTGAACCCCGCCCTGCATACGGTTGTATAACACAGCAGCCACGTTGGAGGGTATTGTCGCAACGCCAATTTCGCCGCTGATGATTTTGGGCGTGATTTGGTCGGGTGCGCTGTAAACACTGATATCGTAGGCAGCGCTGTCAAAAAGCTGCACCAAACCCATGCCGGTCGGGCCTGCAAGCGTCGCGACTGGAATGGGCGTCTCAGGTAAGTCTGCAGGCGCATCGCCTCTTTCTGTTTCACGCTGTTCGCAGGCCGCCAGGGGTGCCAGCACCATCATTAGTGCCAGCGCCAACAGTATCATTTTTTTCATAGCTGTTAAGCTCCTTTCAAAGTGTTATATTTCTTTTTTGGATATCGATGTTTTAACAAGCACGCCGGGCAGCAATCCGATTTTGCCCGTTAAGCTGTTGATATCGTTGACATCGCCTGCCACTGTGAGAACAATAACAGCAATATCGTGCTCGGGGAGCGGAAGACCCATGCGCCCCTTTATAAGCCCCTTAAAGCTTGATACAAGAGAATTAAACGCGTTCTGCGTGTGGTCTGGATCCTCCAGTATCGCGCTGATAACAGCAATCCGATCCATATATTATCCTCCTTTTTCGATTATGCCCCAAACAATCAAAAAACCTGTCCGAAAGACAGGTTGCACAAACGGCAGCTAAGCCGCGATTAACATTGACAACATGTCTTTCGATTAAGACGCAAACGCATCTGCACCGTCAGAACAGTATTTTTAATTGTGTCGGCAGCGTAAAGAAAACATCTCGTACGCTACCGTGTGTGAATGATATCACAAACTTCAGGAAAAGGCAAGCAAATGGCAATAAATATGAATGTACAGGCAGCACCGGTTATTCAGACAAGCTGTCGTATGTGTTCTTATAGATAATGGGAGCCGCGTTCTTCCACTTGCTGATGAACGCTTCGGCAGAGGCCTGCGAATATGTGATCAGATTGAGTTCGAAAACAGGCACCTGATTTTCCAGCACCTTGAGCATCACCTTGTATTCACCTTCGTCTATTTTGATATAGTCGGCATGAAGCTCGGTCTCAAGACGCAGATCATTGCGGTTTTTTTCACAGTAAGTATCTATTTTCTTGCGCAGTGAAGCGGGCAGCTCCTTTTCAAGGTAAAACACCGTTGTGCAGCCATGCTCAGTAATCGAGTAAAACGTGCCGCTCGGCGTATCGCGCTCATCGACAAGCTGGTTTTCAATCAGCTCGAACATGCACTCTTTTAAGTCGAAATAGCTCAGCCAGCCGTTGTCGGTAACGATGCGCAGTATTTGCAGTTCGGAAAGCTGTATGTTGATGGTTTTGAGCAGATACAATACAAGCAGTTTATTTTGAGCAATCGCTTCAATTTGCATCACAGGCCTCCCTTGCAAAATGGTATCTTCATTATACCACATTATTTGCGATAGTACAGCAAATATGGTATTCTGATCATAGAAAATATCTATATGTTGAGGAATGGCATGAGAGACGAGCTGGAGCGGTTTGTACGTGATATGGGCGTTGATGTGTTTGGCACAGCCAATGCACACGGCGTTGTGCCAAATCGCTTTGCGCGCACGCCATACACCATAACCCTCGGCATCAGTCTATCGGACGCTGTGATGACCGAAGTCAAAGACGGTCCGACAAAGCTGTATTTTCATCATTACCGTACGGCCAACGCTTATCTTGACCGATGTGCGCTTGCGTGTGTGATGTGGCTGCAGCGCCGGGGTCATGATGCGCTGGCGATTCCCGCATCGCAGACCACAAACACACAAGGCATCGCGGGGGATTTCGCGCACAAAACGGCAGCGAACCTGGCGGGGCTTGGGTTTGTCGGGAAAAGCGGCTTGTTTATCACCAGCGCTTTTGGGCCGCGCGTGCGCTTTGCCACTGTACTGACCAGCCTTGAGCTGCCATCGTCTGAAGCTGTGGCTAGTGCGTGCGGCAGCTGCGCGGCCTGTGTGCGCGCTTGCCCGTGCGGCGCCATCGTGGGCAATGCTTGGAACAAGGGCACGTGCCGCGACGATATTGTTGACGCAGCGCTGTGCTCCCAATACATGAAAGACAAATATGATATGGTTGGGCGCGGTGCGGTTTGCGGCATATGCGTGGCAGTGTGTCCGATAGGCACAGACAAAAAGAGCCACTGAAGGGCAAAACCAAAAAAGCTATTGATTTACGATTGGTTTTGTGTATAATATGAATACGGCTTTTGGGGGGTTATAGCTCAGCCGGTTAGAGCGCTACGTTGACATCGTAGAGGTCGTTGGTTCGATCCCAATTAACCCCACCATATCCTGCGGTGTGCGAATGACGCCTCGTTTTAAACCTACAGTACTTGAACGGGAGCACATGTTCATAAATCGGATGCCGAGCCCGCTTGACGGGAGGGCAGAAGTTTAGACCGTGCACCCACCTGCTAATAGGGCAGGTGTTAAAACCTGGCGGACGGCACCATGGGATATATGATATAGCGGAATTGTGTAACGGTAGCACCTACGACTCCTGAAAGTCACTGGTGTTATGCCAAACAGCCACTTATCCGCCACTAGGTACCTACGATTACTTGTAATACGAGTAAAGTAGGTATTATTTGTTTCTAACAAACCCCACATTAAATGAGTTTAAATAGGAGACATTACGTTCAATCAAATCGTAAACGTTACAACTTAAGGCGCGGGGTGACAATAACGGGTTCATAGTCACCGCATACGACCTGAAAAGAAATTTAGCTTTATATGATTGTATTATTCACACTTTACTATTATTATATATTTACAGTTTACTTTTGGAGGCTTTATGAAACTAACAGAAGTATATTTAAAGCAATTTAAAAGATTTACTGACTTGAGAATTCAGAATATCCCTAAAAGCTCCAAACTGATAGTTTTGATTGGACCTAATGGATGTGGTAAATCATCTCTTTTTGACGCATTTAAAAACTGGCAAGATTATTATACTTATTCTATTAATAGTGACATAACATATTATAGTAAGGATAGTTCAGAGTTTAAAACTTATGAAAAGGTTTTTCTTACATTTGATAAAGAGATAGAAATAAATCCATATAATACTAATAAATTATGTAATAATATTTTTTATTTTAGAACTGCTTATAGAAATGATGCAGATTTTTTAACTACAGGGATTGGAATCCTTCCATCGCCATTGGAATATAATGAGAAGAAAATGATTAGTAATGATGCTACTGTAAGTCTTAATTATCAACGATTAGTTGCTAAAACACTTAAGTGTGTTTACGATAAGCAAAAAGATGATATGAGAGTATCGGAGTTACGTGAAGAGTTAATTGGAAAAATAAGAAAATCCATGGAGAATTTATTTGGAGAATTGGTACTAACAGACGTAGGGGACCCTTTATTAAATGGAACCTTCTATTTTGACAAGGGAGTAGCTAACGGATTTTTGTATAAGAATTTATCTGGTGGTGAGAAAGCTGCTTTTGATATTTTATTAGATATAATAATTAAAGAAGAATACTATAAAGATACGATCTATTGTATTGATGAACCAGAGGCACATATGCACACCAAGCTTCAATCTGAATTTCTTGGAGAAATATAAAAAATTATTCCTGATAGTTGCCAATTATGGATATCAACTCATTCTCTTGGAATGATGCGTAAAGCAAAAGAGCTAAATCACATTAATCCAGGGTCAGTTGCTTTCTTGGATTTTGATAATATAAACTTTGATGAACCCGTCGTTTTAGAGCCTGTTTCAGTAAATAAACCGATATGGGATAAGTTTTTATCAATGGCAATTGGTGAATATGCATCGTATATTACCCCTAAAAATATTATTTTCTGTGAAGGTACCACCCAAGGCAGAAGAAGAAAAGACTTCGATGCGAAGTGTTATAGTAAGATATTTCAGGATGAATTTCCTGAAACATATTTCCATTCCCTAGGCGGATGCAATGATGTTGAAAAAGATAAGGATATTACCATCAATGCAATAAAAGCGTTTGCACCAACATCAACGTTTAGCCACATCATAGACAAAGACAATAGAACTACGGAAGAAATTAGTGATTTACTGGCTGAGGGTATTAAAGTGCTTGGACGTCGGCATTTAGAATCATACTTATTAGATGATGAAATAATTACAAAGCTATGTATTAAATACTCACAAAGCGAGAAAGTTTCTGAAGCAATAGAAATAAAAAAGAAAGCAATAGAAGAGAGTGTAGCAAGAGGCAATGATGAAGATGATATAAAATCAGCTGCTGGAAATATCTATACTGAACTTAGAAAACTGCTCGCATTAATGAGTTCTGGCAACACAACAGAGTTTTTCTTAAGAGATATTATGGCTCCTTTAATAACAAGAGATACGGCAACATATTTAGAACTAAGAAATGATATATTCGAGTAATTGTGCCTTTAGTACGCGTGTTCTCGTATTCGCTAATTCTCTAGAAATAAGGGGTTGCCAAAAATATAACAAACACTTATAATATGTTTTGCGGTAATCGTAGGTACGCTAATACCTATGAAAAATGGCATCAAGGGCTTAGAAAGCCTCCATAGCGGAATTGTGTAACGGTAGCACCTACGACTCTGACTCGTATTGTCTAGGTTCGAATCCTAGTTCCGCTGCCAAGAGTTACAATGGTTAACCCAAACTCCCAAAAAACATCTTAACGGATGTTTTTTTGGTTTGACAATAATATATCAAACAGACATCACTTTTGCAAAAAGTTTTAAAGATATTTTCTTATGTCTTTCATGTTCTTAAAAGACACCTTGACTGTACGGTTCTGCTCAACCACAATTTTATCAACTAATTCGATTATCATGGCTCTCGTTATGTTATCAAAACCGATATAGCTTAATATGGAGCAAACCACGGGATCCGCGCTTTTTCCCTCCTTGACCCTATCCAACTCTTTTTCCAACGCTGATCGCTCGCTTTCTATTTTGGCGATCCTTTTATCAAACATCAACTTAATGTCGGCAAATTCATCTTCGCTTATAATACATCGTTTTAGATCAACGTAAAGCTCGTTCTTTAGACGTTTATTTTGATTCATATCGTGTGTCAGCCGGTAAATTTTGAAGTTCATAGATCTGAGTAGTTTTGTACGTTTATCTCTATTTTGAGTGCATGATACCGCATTCTGCAAATCTGATAAAAGCTTTTTGATATGCTGCTCAACTGCACAATAAATGTCTGTTTCTAATATGTAATGGCTTTTACAAAAATGCTTACCCAAAGTGAGATAAGTTGAGCAAAAATATCTCATGTCATGTGGCGGCCTTGCATTTTGCTTAATATGTCGCTTCATTGCTTTGCCGCACTCATTGCAAAACAAGACGCCTGCAAAGAGAGACAACTTACATGACGATAAGTGCGTATTCTGAGGTTTTGTCTGTACTCGCATCAACTCTTGCACAATATAAAAATCCTTTCTCGATATAATCGGGTCGTGAGTGTTCTTGACGACGATCCACTGATCTGGTGGGATATTCATACGCAAATCAACTTTTCGATTTGGTGAAGATGTCTTGCCTTGAACCATATCTCCAATGTAAACCTCATTGCTCAGGATTACCGCAATGTTTTGACTTTGCCAAGCACTTTTTTTGGCTGTTCTTTGATGCTTTTTAGCTCTCCATGTGCTGGGATTGTCAATGCCAAGCGCATTAAGACGCTTTGCAATGCCGGATAAAGAGGCCCCTTCAAGATACCAGCGGAAAATGTTCTTAACATTTTCTGAAACCGAGCTATCAATTATCAGCTTGTGCTTATCTTCCCTGCTTCTCATATAAGCATATGGCTCTAAGGTCCCAACGAACTTACCTTCTTTCATTTTGACTTTTAGGCTTGCTCTTGTTGAGTTTGAAACCTCATGCAAATAATGATCGTTGAACAGATTAATAAGAGGCACTTCTATACCGCTCATTCGGGCGTTGTCTTCAAAGCTATCAAATCCTTCTATGGCTGTGACAATTCTTATTCCAAAACGAGGGAAGAGCTTCTCGATAAAGTAGTTTGCATCAATATGCTCTCGTCCAAACCGTGATAGGTCTTTAACCATTACACAATTAATTAGTCCGGCCTGTATATCAGTAATCATTTCATTAAACGCAGGACGGTCAAAGCTGCCGCCAGATTTCCCATTGTCGGTATACTCTTTATTAATGCTCAAACCTTTTTTTGTTGCAAGGCTTTTCAATATTTCAACTTGATGCCGGATACTATTCCGATCCGAATCACTTTCCTGTTCAGATACCCTTGTGTATATAGCCGTTTTCCATCTATTGTTCATAGTTTTTCACAGAATCATTTAGATAATGATTAAATCTCTCAATTTCTAAACTATTATTAAACTCAACATGAACCGTCTGCCCTAGTCCAACTCGGATAATCTGAACAAGTGCAACGATAACCTCTCTGCTTAATTCAGTGATATAGTGGTATTGAATAATTTTATCAAGCCAATAGGAGTCGTTGAGACCCTTATAAAAATCAACACGGTTTTGAATCAGGCTAATCTCGTTTTTCTTTTTCTGCACCCTGTCGTCAGTCTCAAATTTTACTGATAGATAGTCATCCTTGCTGATCGCTCCCAGCTTCCAATCCTCATATGCTGTACATTTGAGCTTGTTTTGACGCGAAATATACGCGTTTGCTCTAAATATACGGTCCTTGAGTATTGAAATAGGCTCCGCCTGCAGATAAGTATCTGACTGCAAACGCATTATACGTGATTTCAAATCACAACAATACTCAATATAATCAAGGACGACTTGCATCACAGCTTTGTACACATATTCATGTTTTATGGCCGCAGGATGATTACAGCCTTTATGCCCTTGCTTATGTTTTCTGCATCGGTAATAAACGTATTCTTTACCATTCAAATAAGTGGGGCAGCGTACTAGGCTAGATCCGCAATCATTACAGCGAAGAAAACCACTAAAAAGGTAAACGGTTTCTCTATGACCTGCCGTGCGTGTCTTCAGATGACTATTAAGAATTTTTTGCACAGTATCGAATAAGTCTTTATCAATAATAGCTTCGTGCATATTTTCGATTATGTCTTGATCATCTTTATCCAGATATATTTTCTTCCGGTCTTTATAATTGCGTGTGGTTATCTTGCCCTGGTGCACACAACCAACGTAAGAATAATTACAAAGCATTTGACGAATGGTGCTTGGATTCCATGCTTTTGATTCATCTTTGCTATATAAGTTGCCCGTTGATCTATACTCTGAACAACAAGCGATACCCAGGCTATTCAGTTTCTGAGCAAGTGATTTGTAGGCCTTCGCCGATTTGTCATTAGCGGCATATCACATTCTCGTTTGATCGTATTCGCGAGCATTTTAGAACACAGTTTGACACATTATGGGCACTCTTCCCTGAGGAGAATGTGCCTCGCGATGGCTCGCATGCGGCCTTTATTGCGGCGATGACGATCTTGCGTGATAAAGAGGGCGCTAAGAAAACTTTCGATACAGGTTACCGTAATCTGCGCGTGATTTATGAGGCATTGCAGCCTGACGAGCACCTTCGCGATTTCGTGCGTGCTTACGCTTGGCTTACCAAGCTGTATATGCTTTACCGGTAAAAGTTCTACCCTGAAGCGGCATTAGAGGCAACGGAAGAAGATGCGGCCCGTACCAGGGAACTGATCCGCGAGCACATCGATGTTGAAGAACTTGAAAAAGACTTTCCCACATATGTATTGGATGAGAACTTCCTCACGAAGAATAAGGATAAAAAGCCAGACGCCAAGGCCCTTGATATCGAAGCGATGCTTTCTGCTGAATTGCGTATCCGCCTTGACCAAGATGAGTCCTTCCGACCATTGTCGGAAAGATTACAGCGCATCATAGACGATAAGCGAGCCGGAACACTGGCGGGCATTGCTATGATCGAAGAACTGGAAGCTCTCACCGAAGCGGTACGCGCGGCAGTAGAGGAATCCAAACGTCCCATCGGACAGCAACTCGCGCTTATGATTAAGAAACGCAACGCCGCTCTCACCGAGATTCAAGCCGCCAGGGTAGCTGCTGCTATCCTTGAAGAAGCGGATAAATACTGTTTCCCCGGCTGGTGGAACGCAGGCGTGGTAGAGCCGGAACTATCCAGAGCGTTACTCTTGATGATAGCGCAAAAGTTTTCCGCTATGGGCCTGCTGGCTGGCGATGCCATGGAATTCATAGGTCAGTTGGTGCAGGTGTTAAAACGCAAGCACTATAAGCCAGAGAGCAGAGAAAACGTATGAACCACCTCGACTTACCTAATGGGCGACAACTTTCCTATGAAATACGACACTCTACCAAGGCTCGAAGCCTGCGCTTGAAGTTGACGGCAAGGGATGGCCTGACAGTCATAGCTCCCAAGGGGCTGGACGAGCGGCAGGTGGTCGAGTTGGTTGCCAGTAAGCGGGAATGGATTCTGGTGAAACTCAAACAGTTCGATGAGGTTCGGCACCTTCTTAGCAAACAGAAAGCCGCGCGTCCAGAATCTTTCGACCTTCCCGCTATGGCAGAAACTTGGTGTGTAGAGTATCAAACGACCAAGAGCAAGACTGTCGGGGCACGCACAGACCGACAAGGACGGATTTTGGTATATGGTGCGGTGGATGATATTGAACGCTGTAAGGCCGCTCTACGCCGCTGGCTGGCACGACACGCCAAAGAAGCACTGGCCCCTTGGCTGGACGCAATGGCAGCAGAGAACGATATTCATTTCAGCCGAGTCATCATAAAGAATCAGCGTACCCGTTGGGGCAGTTGTTCCGCTAAAGGTGTTATCAGTCTGAATGCTAAATTGCTATTCCTCTCGCCGAAACTTGTGCGCTATGTAATGATGCACGAGCTCTGCCATAACTTAGAGCACAACCACACTAACCGCTTTTGGGCTTACCTTCGGCAGTCCGAGCCGCAAAGCGATCTGCTGCACAGTCAGATGAGAGATGCTTGGAAGCAGGTACCTGCCTGGGCGCATCCGGTGCAGGTTGAAAGGGAAGGCGTATAATGGAAGATTTCAGAATGTCTCTAAGCACACATTCGTCTTTTTATGAACAGATGATTGAGCATTTGTTTATATCAGAAGTGCTTCAGGAAATGCGGTTCAAGCTTAATCAGTGGCCTTAGGTTCTGAAAGCTGAAATAGACGCCTCCGGGTATGATATTGTCATTGAGAGCAATAGAATTATCAGGCATATCCAATTGAAAACGTCGATAATCGGTGCCGCAAAAACCTTTGTACATTTGAACACCGCTTTATCTGATAAGCCAAATGGCTGCGCAATCTGGATAGAGTGGCAACTCAATAAACAAAATAGAATTGAAATGAAATATCTGTTTTTCGGCAATCCTGCTGGACAGCCTTTGCCCGATATATCGGCTCATACTGTCGGCAAGCACAGTAAGGCGAACGCTCTGGGCGAAAAAAATGAACGTCCGACAACGCGGGTTGTCAGAAAAACCGAGTTTTCCCGTTTGGGTAGCATAACCGAGCTCGTACAACGGCTGTTTATTATTGAAAGTTAAGCACTGCACAGCCGCAAGGTGGCTTCCTCATAAAGCAGTCTGTTGTGGAGCTACAACGGAATTACATTCAGGACAGAAACCGCAAATCCATACTGAGTAAATTCTAAACATCAGCATACTGTATCCAGATTATCCTGATAAATTTGAACGTGAAGCTGCAAGCCATAAAGTATCAATCAGCATATATTGTTAAGCTTTGCAAGTATGCAAAATCAATGATATTAAAATATTCGAGCAAGTTTCTCCAAGCATGTCCAACATCCGTCGCTCCCCGCGTGGGAGCGTGGATTGAAATTATATCTGTACTGTACAAGATGGACAATAATTTGGTTCATTTCCGTATAGGGTGTGGACTGAAATTCGATTCAGACGGCAATCCACGATCGCGACAGATGTCGCGCCTATGAATTATTTTATTAATGACTCCAAAGCTTTTATCAAGACATTCTTCCAATAGCGCAGGCGCGAATAAGATATACCCCGTCTGCTTGCTATCTTTTTTATTGGGATATTATCAATAAAATGCATCCTAAGGGGCTCTCTTAAATCATGAGGGATAATTAACATCAAATCGTTGAATACATTACTGATGGAGACTTCGTCAAAATCCATCTCATAAAAGGGCTCGATAGCTTTATCTCGACATGGCTTAATACTGCTTTTTTTGGCTTTGTAGTCTTCTGATGCTTTTTTGGCCACTGATAAAATCCACGGCAGCATCTGCTCTGGTTCAATATTGTTATACGGCTGACAACATGTCTGAATAAACACAGCTTGAAGAATATCCTTCGCATCCTCGACATCCCCAATGATCGCATATATGATTCTAAAAAGTAATTTATAATTACTTATGAATATGCTCTCTATGTCAGTCATCATAACATCCAAACGTCGAATTATAAGATATTATATCATATTTTAGCTTATTATGTCCTTTTTTTCTGTTTGCTTATTTTTCTGTTTATTTATAACCAAATTCAAGTCAGGAGGTTTTGTTATGAAAAAGGGTAAGTTACTTCTTGCATTCATCCTTGTATCCACACTGCTCATCTTCACGCCGATACAATCAATGGCTACCAATGATGCGACACTTTCAGATTCTTTATCAACCATAAGACAAAAAGTAGATGTACCGCCTGCTGATGAAATATCGGATAATCCAGATTATTCGGACAGTTCAAATGGGCAACTGTTTGAATCCTATTCAACTAGATCAAGTGAGATCATTGGATTTTCGAGTATAACCAGAGGCCCATCTAAAGTAGGGATATATGGAAATACGACAATTGACGAAACGCACCCAGTAAGTGTTACATTAATTCTTCAGCGATACTATGGTGGTTCATGGCAAAATGTAAGCGTACATATCAAAACGACAAATGGAACATTTGTTTCATTGAACAAAGTAATAAATGTCACACCGGGATACTATTATCGTGTCTATTCACGTCATACTAAAGGCATCACAACCATTGACAAACAGACAAGTGCTATTTTTGTTTATCCATTTTAGCAGACAAGTTTACTTCTATCCCGTATGGTATGAATCCATATGGGATATTTTTTATATTTATTTAGAAAATAGTATGGAAATTTTGAGCATTATACCTTATAGTTATTATAGTGCATTTGTGTTCGGAGAATGTCCATGTTAAAAAAATACAAAACCAAAAGAATGATCGAAGAACATCCCGAGATATTTGATCATAATAAAGAAAAAACCTTTACAATACTCGATTCTGATATACCGGATATACAATGGTTTTTTGAGAAAAACAGCTTCCGTTTAAGTCATCACTCCAACCGTTCCACAAAACCTTGGTATGTCTCAAAAAGAATCTTAATTCCTATTTGCACGATTTTAGTGCTTGGAGTCTTTCTTGGCACAACCACTGAAGGCCGCGCTCTTGTTGAAAGAGTTTACAAAACTGTGGCTGAATTTTTTGACCAAGGCGTTCGTGTTAAACATGGAGTGGATGAAATGAAGCCTGACCCAGAAATACTTGCGTATCATTCCATCGAAGAAGTCAATACTCAGTATGACATCCATGCAGCAAAAGCGAATGCAGGTTCACTTGAAAAAATCGAAGTGAGTGCGACGGAATTCTATGTTTCGATTGATTCAATATATGTGCTAGACGATGAGGAATATGTGACGATTAGTCAAGTCATTTACTTTTATGATACTGAAGTCTCTGCTACAGCTGAATATGTTGATGATCAAACATTTATAGTTAAATCATTAGATGGTATTGACATCATCGGCTATATTAATGACGAAATGAGCTATGCAAAAGCCTATAAGGACAATAATATGATCAGCGTATACTCATATAACGTTTCTTATGACTCTTTTATTGATTTTCTGCAAAGTATTCAATTTGTGTAGTGTCTTTCAACTGCTGCGGCCTTTATGCGTTGTAATATATTGCAGCAGCATAAATATATAAGGTGGGTAGGCTTTATGCTAAGAATTGTGAGTAAGATAAACCATAAGAAATATGTCAAGCTGATGCATTATGCATTGTTGAGATGTGATGTTATGACATTTGCCTTGCCTGATTTTAACTCTAGCAGTGTAGAGGATATTGGAAGTAAGGAGTTTTTAGAATACAAGAACAGTATTAATTCTTTATTAAATAAAATAAACCCTTTTATAAAAAAGATATATGCAGATAATAGATATTTCTCGAGTGAGGGCGATAATTATTTAGAGATATATGAGCTGTATCTAAATGAGTGCGTTATCGAGGCAATAATTTCAGCTAAGAGTTTATATAGCTGGGTCTATCCAGATATGCCAGAAGATTTGTGTTTATTTTCTAAACAAAAATGTTGGTTGAAAAGTGTTGCGCATGAAAAATACTGTTGGATTTATACTGACAGCGATATCGAAAAAGATATTCTAAAAAAATTAATTGGATTAAAATATTATGATGACAGAGATGATGAGATTCCAACACTTGATAATAAATGAATTGTCTAATCGGCAGCGTAAAGATACTAGCTTTTTAATAATTCACAAGGAGAAGTGATATGTTATATATCAAAAATCAAATAAGGTTTTTAAAGTATAATTCTCTGATATTATATGCTTTATTAAGATGCGATACGTTCACTGTAAGAGTGCCAAAATATAATGAAGAAATAATATCGAGCACAGACAAGAACGGGTTTAATCGTTTAGAATTTACGTTAGAAACATTTGAACCATTTATAATCAGGAAGTACTCCAGTAACAAGTACTTTTTTAGTGAGAGCGAGTCTTGTTCCGAAATATATGAAGTTTGCTTGAATAATGATATTTTCTGCACGTTGTTTGTAGACGATATATATGGATGGAAATTGCCGGAAATGCCGGAAGACTTGTGTTTATTTTCTAAAGGGGTATGTTGGTTAAAAAGCAATTCACATCAAAAAAGCTGTTGGATTTATACCGACCACGATGTTGAAAAGGATATATTAAAAAAAGTAATCGGTTTAAAGTACTATGATGATGGAGAGGACACAGAAGCTCCAAAACTCGATAATAAATGAGTGGAAGGATAAGGTTGTCAACGGAAGTGCCACGAATTATTCTACAGCGGCCTTGATCCGATCTATACAAAAGATGCAGGCAGGAATATAATCGAAGAGACAGGCCTCTACTATATGAACGCCCGCTATTATGATCCTGCAACAGGGCGGTTTATCAGTCAGGATACGTATCGCGGTGATGGAGAGAGTTTCTGGCATCAGTATATGTACTAAATAGGAGGAAATACTATGCTAAGAATAACTGGAAAAATAAAAGATTTCAGATATAACAAACTAATTCTCTATTCATTACTAAGATGTGATCAGTTCACATTTGAAATTTCTGATTATCATTCAGAAGAGTTTTCAAGTGAGAGAAGCAAAGAATTCTTTGAGTATAAAGAAAGAATAGAGTATTTTTTTAAATACTTTAAGCCATATATAGAAAAAAAATACATAGATAAAGAGCATGGTTATTCCGAAGTATACGTAATGTCTCTGAATATAGATAGTATTGCACCACTACTTGCTACGTATGGCTTATATAGCTGGAAATATCCAGACATGCCGGAAGACCTACGCTTTTTTTCAAAAGGTGAATGCTGGCTAAAGAGTGTGGCTCACGAAAATTTATGCTGGATTTATACCGATTGTGATGTTGAAAAAGAAATAATTAGGAAAGTAATTGGTTTAAAGTATTATGAAGTTGCTAAGGAGCTTGATAGTATGGAAAAACGAACTCTTGATGATTATTTTAATTGGTAATATTTTAATATATACATAATTATGTAATGAAAATAGTATTTGTGTGTCTGACAGCGTGATGCGCAGCTACACCTACGATACTTACGGCAATACGGATAGTACAGGAACGTTCATTAATAGCTTTGCGTATACAGGGGCGGTGATAGACAAAGAGACAGGGCACTTGGAGGATATTATACTCTAGCATTTATGAGAGGTAAGATAAGATGAAATACATATTATATAAAATTGCCGGATGCTTAGTGATTATTCTATTGCTTTTAATGGGATGCGCAAATTCAGAGAACGCAGAAATTGATGAGATAAAGAACAAAGATGCTGTAAATAATTATTCGCATATTGGCGCATTATTTTGGGCAGAAATTTTAAACATTGATCGAAATACGGTTTCAGCCTTATATGATTATGTGGAGTCCATTGAAATATATCTAGAAATGAACCACCAACGAGCTATTAAATATAGTAAGTTTGATAAAAGTGAGTGGAGCAAAGATTACATAAAAAAACAATTGATACAGAATAAATTGTTTGAGTTAAACTCCATTCTTGAAGGTCAGATTGAATTAATGGCCAACCAAGAAATAAATGATATTTTAGAAACGGGTAAGTATTGGTATGTAGATTATTACGAAATTGATATTATATCAATATATGAATCTTCAGGATCAATACTTACATATGATGAATGGGTAGAATTATACTTTAGAGATTTCATTGAAAAAGTAGCTGCATATGAGTACTTTTTCAATGCTCATAGTGATGTATATTCTGACGGGGATATAATAATATTAGACGAGGATAACTTTGAAGACTATAAAATCTTTATAATGGATTTGTATGAGAAATATGAACAGTATGTAAATACATTATACGATGAAGCATACAAAACAGATAGTACATTACAATTGTTTTGTATTTGTAAAAACATGACACGAAACAAGCGCTGCGACGTTATTCTGCTAAAGATGTCACCAACAAAATCTTGTTGTCTTACAACGTCAACCAGACAACCAAAACTGAAGAAGGCAGTGTTGTGATCACATACGCTTGCGATGCTCAACTATCTTGAAGAGCATAAAAAAGGAGACAACCCAAGCGGGTTGCCTCCTACTCCTACAAATCTTTATCTTTTAGCCTGTTGATTTCTTCCTCCAGCTGCCGTATTCTCTGATCTTGCTCAGCGCTGCTGTTGCGCCGTTTATGCTTATTCGTCCGCTTCAAGAAGACATAGGCTAGAAACATAATTGCAAGCAAAGCGAACATAGGATAGT
>OBJA01000811.1_pt1 | contig 25163 bp, 19 predicted proteins | sample 1519751 | NCBI WGS metagenome assembly OBJA01 (sample SAMEA3881238, study PRJEB22517) | soil metagenome | biome: lake sediment; feature: soda lake sediment; material: sediment, water from around vicinity | place: India | collected 2013-12-23 | depth 3 m
GGCGGTTTCGTTTTTGCAGAAGGATCGACGGCCGGCATGGGCGGCGGCGCGGGCCCGATGGCGAAACCGTTTCGTCGAAGCCATTATTAAATTGGTGATGTATGGAGGAATATTTGTTTTAGAATTGCGTTCTCTCGGGTATTCTCCGCATGAGCGATCAACTCTCAAGTTTTTGCGCAAGGGTAAAGAGGAATGAAAAGCAATTTTATCACCACCATCTACGGTTCAGTCTTTCCCGGGGTAATCAAGTCGTTGGCTGAAACAACCCGCAGTCTTGGCGGAGAGTGGTTGACCAGCAAGGTGATCAAGCTGGACGGTCAGTTTGCCGCCATCATGAATGTGGTCGTAGCCGAGACGCTGGAGCAGCAACTGAAAGCCGGCCTGGAACGGAGATTTCCCACCCTTTCTTTCGTGTACTCCGCACCGGCCGAACCCCCGCGGACGGCTACCAAGAACATCAACCTCGTGGTCGAATGCATCGACCGGCCGGGCCTGACCGGCGATCTCAGCAATATTCTTGCCAATCTCGATATCGTGGTAGAGGATATGGAGTGCAAGCGGTTCGCCATGGACGGCATCGGCGAGACGGTCTTTTCCGCCCGGCTCACGCTCTCCGTCCCGGAAACGGCGGACAGCGAGATCATTGCCGGGGAGATCGAGGCGATGTCGGAGGATGTGCGGGTAAACGTCCAGTAAGGCTTTGTACGACAATCAAGGCAGTTTCAATTCAGCGGGCCGGCACAAAGGGCCGCAGCGTAACGGGACCGTTTGGTCGGTTATTCATAACGGTCCCTGAGTTGCAGCCTCCTAGACCAGCAACCGGGAGGTCTGGCCCACGCCCTCTTCTATTATTCCGCCTCTTCGCAGAGTGCCCGGTGCAGGGCACGTTGGGCCGCGAAAAAATGATCACGGCTGATGGTGAACTGCATGTTGGTCTGGCGTGAGGTCTGGGAGACCGTGAGGATATTGATCTGGCCCTCGGCGAGCGCCCTCGCCGCCTTGGCCAGTATACCCGGCTTGGCAATATTCGAGCCGATGGCGCAGACTATGGCCACATTCCTGGTGGTCACCAGCTCGAAACGCTGGCGCATGTCGTCCACCATCTTCGGCGTGCAGTCCTTCTCGTAGATCAGCACGTCGATGGTGTTGGCGTTGGTCGCCTTGTTGATATAGCTGATGTTGTGCTCCTGCAATACCTTCATGATCCGCATATCGAAGCCGACCTCGCCGACCATGCGGGTGTCGTGGACCTCGAGGATGGTCACGGCGTTCGAGCCGGTGATCACCTCGGTCTTCGAATGCGGGCAGATGTAGTCCTTGGTGATCAGGGTGCCGCTATGGCTGGGGTCGAAAGCGTTCATCACCCGGATGGAGATGCCAGCGGTCTCCAGGGGCTTCGAGGCCTTGGGATGGATCGCCTCCATCCCGACGTCGGCCAGCTGGTCGGCCACATCGAAGTTGGTGTTGCAGACCGGCCGCACCTTGTCCTCGCCGATGATGACCGGGTCGCCGGAGCAGAGGTGGTATTCCTTGTGGATGACCGCCTCCCGGGCCTTGAGGAGCACGGCGATCTTGGAGAAGGTCACCTCGGAGTAGCCCCGGTCGAATTCCCGCATGATGCCTTCATTGCCCTTGGTGTAGCCGGTGGCAAAGCAGATGGTCCTGGCTGGGTCTAAGGTTGCGAAGGTGTGCTTGATCCGGGCGTCGATGGTTCTCTCCTTGCGGTCCTGCCAGCCGCTCAGATCGACGAAGGTCGCGTCGTAGCCGAGATTCTGCAGGATATTGGCGCTGTTGAAGGCGCTGTGCATCTCGCCGATGGAGGCCAGCAGCTCCCGCGCCGCCAGCAGCACCTCGGTGCGGTTGACGTAGCCCGAGGAGATGACATTGTCCATGCTTTTCAAGATATTGACGGCAAAGGAAATGCGTTCGCAGATGAACTCGTCGGCGATCTGCACGTCGAGTCCAATGTCCGCAAATCCGCGGTTCAGTTCGCAGAGCCGGTTCTGGAGGCTGATCATCGCCGGCTCGTACTCCGCGTTTTGCTCGAAGCTCTGGTAGATGCCGGGCTGACCGGTCTTCTTGTGTTCCAGCAGTTCGTTGGTCACTCCGGAATAGGCGGAGACGACATAGATACGATTATAGATGTCATTCCTGTCCTTGAGGATGACATTGTTCAGGACCTCCCCGAAACGGGACATCGTGGTTCCGCCGATTTTCTCTACGCGAAGTTTCTTTTCAGTCATTATTTTTCACCAAACTACTCTGGCTTGACAAAATGTATGATAAGGCAAGAACGAAGGGGGAATGAGTTGCAGATTGCTCATGATTTTCCAAAGTACTAAGAGGATCGGGCGAGTATCCTATCGTAAGAATTCTTTACCCGCAACGTATTTCACCGGGGGAGGGGAATCGAGGCAGGGGTGTTTTTGCCATGCTCCGGGTCCTGCCGGTCCCTCATTCCATGTCAGGATAGTATTTTTTCATGCATTTTGGGCAGATGGAGTGGCTGAACTGAGCCTCGGAATGCTGCTCGATATAGGCTTCCAGCCGATGCCAGGCCTCCTGATCGTTGCGGATGGAGTGGCAATGCATGCAGATGGGGATGATGCCTTGGAGGGTTTTCACGTGGTCGAAAGCCTCTTGCAGTTCCATGAGTTTCTGGCTGAGGGATGCCTGGGTCCTGACGAGACGCACTGCGACGTTGATTCTGGCCCTCAGCTCGTTGAGATCGAATGGCTTTGTCACATAGTCGTCGGCGCCTGCCTCGAGGCCGCTCACGATATCCTCGGTGCTGTCCCGGCCGGTGAGAAGGATGACGTGGATGGGGTTGTCCCGGGCCAGCTGCTTGATCCGCCGGCACAGCTCCGGTCCATCGATCTCCGGCATTTCCCAGTCGAGGATGGCGATGGGCGGCGCGTCCTCCCGCTGCAAAATTTCCCAGGCCTTCCGACCATCCTCGACGCTGGTGACCTCGTAAGACCATTTGCCGATCATCAACTCCAGCATCATTCTGGACGTGAGATCGTCTTCGGCGATTAGAATCCTCATTGCAACACCCCGGGCTGGTTTTTCCACTCCTCTACTCATACCATACCCCCATTCGGCAGTGCAAAGAGTTATTGAGTTTGCAGGGACGTCTCCTTTTTTCCGGAAAATCGGGCCTTAAGTTTCGGCCGCCACGGTTTTGCTTCTTGACAGTCACCGCAAAGCAAGCGACTATAGGGAAAATAATATCAACATATGCACGTAATAACACTTTGTAGTAGTCGAAATCTTCTCAGGGGAATCAGCTATGGCGGCACGAAAAATCGTGGTCATCGGCGGCTCGGCGGCAGGGGCGAAGGCGGCGGCAAAGGCGAGGCGGCTGGACCAGCAGGCCGAGATAACCATTATTCAGGGCGGACCGCATCTCTCCATGGCCTCCTGCGGCTATCCCTACTATGTGGGTGGGGTTTTTCAAGATAGAAAGATGCTGCTCGCCACCCCCACGGGCGTGGTCCGCGATCCGGCCTTTTTTGCCAAGACCAAGAATATCAGGGCACTTACCCTGACCGAGGCGGTGGCCATCGACCGGCGGGCCAAGGAGGTTGCCTGCCGCGACCTCGGGACCGGAAGGCAGTTGACTATCCCCTATGACAAGCTCATCCTCTGCACCGGCGGCTCAGCCATTCCGCTGCCGGCGCAGGGGGGCGAACTGGCTGGGGTGACCCACCTGCTGTCCATGGCCGATTCGGATTTTCTTCGAGCGGTGCGGGATGAAAAGAGGGCTTCCCGGGCGGTGATCATCGGCGGCGGCCTGATCGGCGTCGAGACCTGCGAGGCCCTGCGCACGTCCGGCCTCAACGTGACTCTGGTGGAAATCGAGCCTCGGATCCTTGCCTGGCTGGATCCGCAGCTGGCCGGGCTCGTTGCGAACCACATGCGGGGCAGGGGAGTCGAGATCGTCACCGGCAAGGGTATCCAGGACTTTCTCGGTGAAGCGGGGAAACTCGTCGCAGTCCGGCTGCAGGACGGTACCTTCATCGACTGCGAGGTGGCGGTGGTGGCGACCGGAGTGCGGCCGAACGTGCAGCTGGCTCGCGCTGCCGGTCTTGCCATCGGTGAGTTGGGCGGCATTGCCGTCGATGGCGGGATGGCCACCTCCGATCCGGATATCTTTGCTGCCGGTGACTGCGTGGAGGTGAGGCATCTGCTGACAGGGCTAAAAGTGCTCGCGCCCATGGGCGACCTGGCCAACCTCCAGGGCCGGGTGGCGGGCGAGAACGCGGCCACCGGTGGGAAGATCGTCTTCCCGGGCACGATCCAGACGATGATCTGCAAGGTTTTCGACTTTGCGGCCGGAGCCGCCGGGCTCACCGAAGAAGCTGCCGCAAGGTACGGTTTTGATTCTGTCGCCGTCGTCAACGCCAGTCCGGACAGACCGAGTTTCATGGGGGCGGGGCTGTTGGTCTCGAAGATCGTGGCGGAGAGGTCCTCAGGCAGGATCCTCGGTTACCAGTGCGTGGGCAGCGGCGATGTGAGCCGGCAGATGGCAACCGCCGCCATGGCCATCCAGGGCGGGATGACCCTCGACCGTCTTACCGGCCTCGACCTGCCCTACGCGCCGCCCTTTTCGCTCGCCATCGACCATTTCATCGCTTCGGCGCATATTCTCGAGAACAAAGTGAAGGGGCGGTTCAAGACCGTAACCGCCGCGGAGGTGAAAGCGAGGATCGGCAGGGAGCCACGACCCTTCCTGCTCGACGGGCGCGGGCCCGATGAGTACGAGGCGCTACGCCTCGGCATCGGCGAGCATTATATTCCGTTGGGAGCCCTGCGGGAGCGGCTCGGCGAACTGCCGGCCGACAAGGATGCGGAAATCATCTGCTTCTGCAAGATCAGCCTGCGCGGCTATGAAGCCGCACTGGTTCTCGAGGCGCACGGTTGGACCAACGTCCGGGTCATGGAGGGCGGGATACTGGCCTGGCCCTACGAGCGTGAAAAATAGGGCAGCCCGGTCAGGAATAGCTGCAGGAGGGGGCGGCAGCTATTCCTGTTGACACGGTTCGGGGAAAGTTTGTATTTTCACGACTCACCCTTGTGGAAGTCAATTTTTCCTATTTGGAGGAATGCATGTGGCAGAAAATTGAAGCGGCGCCAGCCGATTCGATCCTCGGTCTGACCGAGGCCTTCCGGAACGACCCCAACCCGCAGAAGGTCAATCTGGGAGTGGGAGTGTATAAAGACGAAGCAGGCAAGACGCCGATCCTCGACTGTGTCAAGGCTGCGGAAAAGGTCCTGCTCGAGCGGGAAAACACCAAGAGCTATCTGCCGATCTCCGGCGATCCGACCTATGCCGCCGAAGTCCAAAAACTCCTCTTCGGCGAGGCCGGGGAGGTGATTGCCAGCGGCCGGGCGGCGACGGCCCATGCCCCGGGCGGCACCGGCGCCCTGCGGGTGGGTGGCGATCTGTTGAAAAAATTTTATCCGAACGCGAGGGTCTGGATCAGCAAGCCGACCTGGGCCAACCATAAAGGGGTATTCAAGACCGCAGGATTCGAACTCGCCGAGTACGACTATTACAACTCTGCGTCCCGTGCCGTAGACTTCGAGGCAATGGTCAAAAGCCTCGAGAACGTGCCGTCCGGCGATGTGGTCCTGCTCCATGCCTGCTGCCACAACCCGAGCGGGGTCGATCTCACGAACGACCAGTGGACCAGGGTCGCGGCCATCGGCGCGGCCAGGGGCTGGATACCCTTCCTCGATTTCGCCTACCAGGGCTTCGGCGAGGGAGTGGCGGAAGATCGCTTCGGCATCGAGGCCTTCGCCGCCACCGGCGTCGACTTCTTCGTCGCCAGTTCCTTTTCCAAGAACTTCGGCCTCTACAACGAGCGGACCGGGGCGCTGACCATCGTCAGCCCCACCGCGGCGGAGGCGGCGGTGGCCATGAGCCACCTGAAGACCACCATCCGGGTCATCTACTCCAATCCGCCGGCCCACGGCGGACTGGTGGTGGCGACCATCCTCAGCAATCCGGCGCTGCGCGCCCAGTGGCTCGACGAGCTGGCCGCCATGCGCGACCGCATCAAGTCCATGCGCGTCGCCCTGGTGGAGGGCCTCGCCGCCCGGCAGGTCAAGGGGGATTTCTCCTCAATCATCAGCCAGCGCGGGATGTTCTCTTTCAGCGGCCTGTCCGACGAGGTGGTCCAGTGGCTGCGGGCCAACAAGGCGATCTACGTGGTGGCGGGCGGGCGGATTAACCTGGCCGGACTGACCAGGGCGAATATCGATTATGTCTGCGACGCCATCGCCGAAGCGATGAACAGGTAAAAAGCTCAGCATCCACGTGAAAAAAGGGGCGGAGGTGCTCATCACCTCCGCCCCTTTTTGCGTTTAACCAGTCTTGGAGTGAACTATGGAGACCCGCTCCGGCCTTTCTTCGGGGGCGAAAGATTTTTCGCCCCTACCATCGGTGCACGGCAACCTTGCCTCCCGCCAAGAAATCCTGATTACACCAGCTCCTGCTCGGTCCGGCTGATGATCTCCTCCTGGTGCTCCAGGTCGAGGTCGACGAAGTAGTCGCTGTAGCCGGCTACCCGGACCAGCAGGTTGCGGTACTCGTCGGGATGTTGCTGGGCCTTGCGCAGGGTCTTCGTATCCACCACGTTGAACTGGATATGGTGGCCCCCCAGGGTGAAGTAGGTGCGGACGAGGCTGCACAGTTTGTCGAGGTCCTGCTCGGTTTTCAGGACGCTCGGCAAAAAGCGCTGGTTGAGGAGCGTCCCGCCCGACTTCAGCTGATCCATCTTGGCGAGAGACTTGATCACCGCTGTCGGGCCGTTGCGGTCGGCGCCGTGGGAGGGCGAGGTCCCGTCCGACTCCGGCAGATGGGCGAAGCGGCCGTTGGCCGAGGCCCCGAGCATCCTGCCGAAGTAGACGTGGCAGGTGGTCGACAGCATGTTGAGGTGGTAGACGGTGCCCTTGGTGTTGGCGCGGCCGTCGATGGCATCGAAGAGGGAGGCGTAGACCCGCTTCATGATGTCGTCCGCCCGGTCGTCGTCGTTGCCGTAGAAGGGCGTCCTGTTCCAGAGCTTCAGGCGCAGCGGTTCCTCGCCGGCAAAGTTGGTCTTGAGCGCGGCCAGCAGCCGGTCCATGGCGAGGCCGCCATCGAAGACATGGGTCTTGACCGCCGACAGGCTGTCGGTGACCGTGCCGATGCCGCAGCACTGGATGTAATTGGTGTTGTAGCGCGGCCCGCCGTCGTAGTAGTCCCGGCCCTTCTCGATGCAGTCGTGGATGACCACCGATAAAAACGGCGCCGGGGAATACTTGGCGTACATCCGTTCGATGTAGTTGTTCACCTTGATCTTCAAGTCGACCACGTACTCGAGCTGGCGGGTGAAGGCCTGGTACAGTTCATCGAAACTGCGAAAGGAGGCGGGATCGCCGGTCTCGATGGCGATCCTCCTGCCGGTCAGCTGGTCGACGCCGTTATTGAGCGTCACTTCGAGGATCTTCGGGACATTGAGATAGCCGGTAAGGATATAGGCCTCCTTGCCGAAAGCCCCCGTCTCGATGCAGCCGCTGGTGCCGCCTTCCCGGGCGTCCTCCACGGTCTTGCCCACCCGCACCTGTTCCATGACCACCGCATCGGTGTTGAAGACCGAAGGATAGCCGTAGCCCTTGCGGATCACCCGGGTAGCGGCCTTGAGGAAGCGCTCCGGGGTCTTGCTGCTGATATGGACGCTCGGCTGGGGCTGGAGGAGATGCAGCTCGTCCGAGACCTCGAGGCAGAGGTAGGAGACCTCGTTGCTGGCGTCGGCACCGGACCGGTCGAGGCCGCCGAGGTTGATCTGGGTGAAGTCGTTGTAGGTGCCGCTCTCCTTGGCGGTGACCCCGACCTTGGGCGGAGCGGTGTGGTTGTTGATCTTGATCCACAGGCAGGACAGCAGCTCCTTGGCCCGCTCGCGGTCAAGGCTGCCTTCCGCCACCTCCCTCTCGTAGAAAGGCCGGAGGTGCTGGTCGATATGGCCGGGGGTCATGGCGTCCCAGCCGTTCAGCTCGGTGATGGTGCCGAGATGGACGAACCAGTACATCTGCAGGGCCTCGTGGAAGGTTCGGGGTTTTTCCGCCGGCACCCGCCGGCAAATCCTCGCGATGTTCATCAGTTCGTCCCGGTGTTCCGGGTTCTCCTCTCCCTCCGCCATTTTTTCCGCGAGCTCCGCGTGGCGTTCGGCAAAGAGGATCGCAGCGTCGCAGGCGATGTTCATGGCCTGGAGCTGCTCCGCCTTGTCCGCCGCCTCCGGATCGTTCCGGTAGTCGAGGCGATCGAGCCGGTCGGCGATCCGCTTCTTGAAGTCGTTCATGCCCATGGTGAAGATCGTGCCGTCAAGGGCCGTGTGGCCGGGGGCGCGCTGTTCCATGAACTCGGTGAAGAGCCCCGCCTCGTAGGCGAGCCGCCACTCCGCCGCGATATCTTTGAAGATGCGGTCGCGCATCGAGCGGCCCTGCCAGTAGGGGATGACCACCTCCTCGTAGCGGCGGATGTCTTCCTCGGTCACCCGGTAGCTGGTCATGGCCCTGTCGTTCAGGATCCGCAGGTCCTCGGCGCTGTGGCAGGTAAGCTCGGGGAAGGTCGGCACCACCTTGGGGGCCGGACCGCGCTCGCCGACCAGGAGCTCCCCCTCGCCGATATGGAGCGTCTTGTGTTCGCAGATATGCTTGAAGCAGAGGGCCCGCAGCACCGGCAGCGAATATTTGCCGTTATTTTCGAGGTAGAATTCGGTCGTTAGGAGCGCCCGTTCGATGGAAATCGCGGGCTGGGCTGCAAAGCTCTGCTGGCGCAGTCTGGCTATCCGGCTGTTCATGTCAACCTCCGATTCGGACATCGTCGCTGTATTGCTTGAGTATCTCCACAATCCGGGAGAGGGCCTCGCCGGACGGGGCGGTGAAGAGTTTTCCCTGATAGATCATGTTCAATTTTCGGTATTTGGCGGTGGCGGAAGGATGGTAGGGCAGGACATCGATGCCTTCCACGCTGCGGCAGCCGGCGGCAAAGGCCCCGGTGGCGCGAATGTTCTCCTCGTCGGCGTTGACGCCGTCGATCAGGGGAATGCGGATCCTGACGGGTTTGCCGGCGGCGGCCAGGGCCTTGAGGTTTTTGAGGATCAGCTCGTTGCTCACTCCGGTGAAATGTTCATGGCGCCTGCCGTCCATGAGTTTCACATCGAAAAGGAAGAGTTCAGCAACCTCGGCGATGCCCAGCAGCGTGTCGGTGGGGGCGAAGCCGCTGGTGTCGACCGCCCGGTGAATGCCGAGGGTCCTGCAGGCCGCAAGCAGGGCGAAGAGGGCTTCGGGCTGGCAGAGCGGCTCGCCCCCGGAGCAGGTGACGCCGCCGCCGGACTGGTCGAAGAAAGGCAGATCCTTCTTGATTTCCGCGAGCAGCTCTTCTATCCCCATGCGCCAGCCGGTCGACTCGTGGGCCAGCGCCGGACAAATATCCACGCAGGTTCGACATAAAGTGCAACGGACCTCCTCGCGGCGGATCCCTGCGGGCGTCGGTTCCAGGGCCTTTTCCGGGCAGTTTTCGACGCACTCGCGGCAGCCCACGCACTTCTCCCTCAGGCTCAGCATCCTTATCTTGAAGTCCATGCCCTCGGGATTATGGCACCACTGGCAGGCCAGGGGACAACCTTTGAAAAAGATGGTCGTCCGGATGTTGGGCCCGTCATGCAGGGCGTACCGTTTGATGGCGAATATGGTGGCGGTGAGAGAGGTCATGCTGTAATGAAACAATAAATCTCATTATCAAGCAAGATAACTTTTACAGACGATGGCGACAATTTGTATACGATAAGTGTATACGATTTGTGCTGCTTGTAAAGCAATAAACCGCATGCGAAAGAGGGCCGAATTCACCGCTGTTGGCGAATTGGCCGGTGATAACCGGTTGTTGTGGAGAAGCAACGTAAAAAACATCTCAAAGAAAAACAGCAAAAGTGGTAGACTTCGACCACCGCAGGACAACAACAGTTGGACGGAAATTCCAGGCTAATCGACGATAAGGAGAACGAGTCATGAAGATGCTGGTACTGCTTGGAAGCCCCCGCAAGGGAGGCAACAGTGAGACCCTGGCCCGCAAGGTCGGCGAGGCGATGGAGAAGGAAGGCTGGACGGTGGACTACATCCGGCTGAACGATCTGCAACTCCGGTCGTGCCAGGGCTGCGGCGGCTGCGAGAAGACCGGCGTCTGCGTGGTCAAGGACGACATGACAGGGGTGTACGAGGCGGTGGACGCCGCCGATCGGATTCTGCTGGTGAGTCCGGTGTATTTCTACGGGCTCTCCGGCCAGGCCAAGATCTGCGGCGACCGGTTCCAGGCGCGCTGGTCGAGGAAGTACCTGCTCGGCATCAGGTTTCGCCAGGGGGAAGCACGCCGGGGCTATCTCCTCTCCACCTCCGCCACCAAGGGTCCGAAGATTTTCGACTGCAGCATCTTGACCACCAGGTATATCTTCGACGCCATGGATATCGAATACGGCGGCGAATTGCTGGTCAAGGGCGTCGATTCCCGGGATGCCATCCGCCGCAAACCGGAGGAATTGACCAGGGCCGAGCAGTTCGGCAGGGAGATCGCCGCCGGCCGGATCTGAAGGGATTCCCGGCAATTTTACCGGATATTGGTATTTCTTTTCAGCTCCTTTTCTGCTATGTAAGAATGTTTTCCGCCAAAGCCCGGCCGTCGGGTTCGGTGCTGAAGATGCGCGGGTGCGCCGAGGCTTTACCCACTCTCATGAGTACCTTAGAGATTTCTTGTTTTTCGAATGAATTTCGTGAAGGTACTTATCCCCCCAGCTTTGGGAGGGGATAACAACCCTTGGGTTGCGGGCGCGAGCCCGCATTAGACTGCTATGAAAAGAAATATCGGCAAATGGAACGCCGAGATCTACGATCTGGTCATCGTCGGCGGCGGCATACACGGGGCCGTGCTGGCGCTGGCGGCGGTGCGGGCCGGCTACCGCACCGCCCTGTTCGAGAAGGGCGATTTCGGCCATTCCACCTCGGCCAACAGTCTCAAGATCATCCATGGCGGCATCCGCTACCTGCAGCATGGCGACCTCAAAAGGATGCGGGAATCCATTGTCTCGCGCCGGGCGATGATGACCTTTGCCCCCCATCTGGTCAAGCCGCTGGCCTGCCTGATGCCTACCTACGGTCACGGCATCAAGGGACGGGAGATGATGCGGGCGGCCTTCGCCGTCTATGATATGGTCGCCTTCGACCGCAATCGGGGCCTGCCGATGGACAACCGGCTGCCCCCGGGCACCTCCATCTCCGCCGACGCAGTGAAATGGGCGATACCGGGTATCAGGGAGGAGGGACTCACCGGCGGGGCGGTCTGGTACGACGCCATCGCCGGCAACACCGAGCGGCTGGTGCTCGAATATGTGCTGGAAGCGGCCCGCTACGGCGCCGAGGTCGCCAACTATGCCCAGGTCCTGGGAGTGGAAAAGAAGGACAGCCGGGTAACCGGGGTGACGGTCAGGGACTTGCCTTCCGGCACGACGATTGCGGTGAACGGCCGGATGGTGGTGAATGCCGCCGGTCCCTGGCTCGAACGGCTGGCCGGGGGACGGCTCCCGGGCGCCGGCCGGCTCTGGGCCACGGCCGCCAACATCGTGGTGAAGAGGAGGCTGTTCCGCAACTATGCGGTGGGACTGGAGGGTTATACCGACTACACCGATCGCGACGCCTTGATCAAACGGGGCAAGAGGCTGTTCTTCTTCGTCCCCTGGCAGGAGGACTACACCATGATCGGCACCTCCTACAAGCCCTATCACGGGGCGATCGACGATTTCGCCCTGCGGCGCGAGGATGTCGCGGAGATCGTCGCCGACATCAACAGGATCTATCCGCCGGCCCAGCTGGCCATGGCCGACGTCACTTTCTGCCACGGCGGGCTCCTGCCCATGACCGAGGCGGATGCCAGCCGGGTCGATTCCGTCCAGCTCGACAAATCGTCGCAGATCATTGACCATGGGCCGGACGGCATCCCCGGATTCTATTCCATCAAGGGCGTGAAATATACCACCGCCCCGGACATCGCCGACAAGATGGTGCGTCTGCTGCAGGCTCAAACGCTGCTGGGGTCGCGGGCCCCCGGCTCGTACAGGTCCCTTGCCCCCAGGCGTCTCGACCATGGGCCGGTCATCAGGGAACTGGGCCGGGAGTATGAGCGGATCAGAAGACATCTCGAAGGCCTGTACGGCACGCGCTGGCGGTCGGTCTTCGAGACCCTGGTGGAACAGGGCGATGTCGGCAGGGATGCCCTGTGGCTGAGCGAGGATCCGCCGCTCCTGGCCGCGGAAGTGCTCTATTTCATCCGGGAAGAGATGGCCTCGACCCTGGCCGATGTGGTGCTCCGCCGGTCGCATCTGGGATCGGCGGAGTGTCCCGGGCGCGCCACCCTGAACCGCATCGCCGAGGTCATGGGAGGCGAGCTGGCCTGGACCGAGGAAGAACGGGCAGGGCAGATCGAGGGTGTCCTGCAGGTATACGCCCCGCTCAGGGAGCCGGTCGCGCCATGAGCTTTCCCGAAACCGCCGATATCGAGACGGCAACGGCCGATTACGCCTCCCGGTTCAGCGGGCCGGTGGGGAGCTATTTCCTCGACCGGCAGGCGGAGATCACCCTCGCCCTGTTGCGGGATATGGGGGGGGCGAGGGTGCTCGATGTCGGCGGCGGCCACCCCCAGCTGGCCGAGCCCCTCGTCAGTGAGGGCTTTGCGGTGACGGTGACCGGCAGCGCCGACAGCTGCCGGGAGCGCCTCGACCAGCGGCTTGCCCCCGGTTCCTTTGCGTATCGCACCTGCGACTCCCTGGCCCTGCCCTTCGCCGACCGCTCCTTCCCGGTGGTGATCAGCTTCCGGCTCCTGCCCCATGCGACCCGCTGGCGGGAGCTCATCGCCGAGATGTGCCGGGTCGCCGATCGGGCGGTGATCTTCGATTATCCCGACCGGCGCTCAACCAACATCCTCTATGAGCAATTTTTTGCGATGAAGAAGAGGATGGAAGGCAACACCCGGACCTTCACCCTCTTCTCCCGGGCGGAGATCGGGGCGGAGCTGGCAAAGCACGGTTTTGCCCTGCCGATCTTCCAGCCCGAGTTTTTCCTGCCCATGGTGATTCACCGCAAAGTGGGCAACAGCTCGTTTTCCAGGGTGATCGAGAATTGCTGCCGGTTCACGGGCCTGACCCGCCTCTTCGGTTCGCCGATCATTTGCCGGAGCGACCGAAAATGAGGGGACTCAAGACAGGCGAATTGCTTCGAGTGCGCCCTGGCTCCTTCGCCGCGGGGAGGCCGCTGTGCCGATGACAGCTGGAACCGGCTCCATGCTCTCCATTCTCGTCATCGCTCCCCAGCCGTTTTTCCAGAATCGGGGGACGCCCATCGCCGTCCGGCTGCTGGTCGAAGAGCTGGCCCGGCTCGGCCATGAGGTGCATCTGCTGGTCTTCCACGAGGGCGAAGAGGTCGAATTGGACGGGGTGTCGGTGCACCGGATTCCCGCGCTGCCGTGGATCAAGGACATTCCACCGTCTTTTTCCTGGAAGAAGCTGGTCTGCGACATCTTCCTGTGCTTCAAGGCCGCGGCCTTGCTCAGGCGCCACCGATTCGACGTGCTCCACGCGGTCGAGGAATCGGCCTTCATGGCCATGGTGCTGAAAAAGGTTTTCCGCGTCCCCTACATCTATGACATGGATTCCTCGCTGGCCCTGCAGTTGGCCGACAAGTTCGTCCTGCTGAGGCCCGTCCGGCCCCTGCTCGACTTCTGCGAACGGCAGGCGGTGCGGGCGAGCAACGGGGTCGTCGCGGTGTGCCGGAGCCTCGAGCAGATCGCCGTGGGCTACGCCCCGGACAAGCCCGTGGTCAGGCTGGAGGATATCAGCCTCCTGGACGAGGGCGCCTCCTCGGGGGAAATCCTCCGTGAACGGTACGGGATTACCGGGCCGATCATGCTCTATGTCGGCAATCTGGAGGGCTACCAGGGCATCGATCTGCTCCTGGAGAGCTTTCGCCTCTCCCGGGAGCGGGGCTGCCGGGGGAATCTGGTGATCATCGGCGGCACGGAAGCGACCATCGCCCATTACCGGCAGAAGGCCGAGGAACTGCGGATCGAAGACCGCACCGTGTTCACGGGTCCCAGGCCGGTCGCCCTGCTCGGCCATTTCCTCGCCCAGGCGGACATCCTCCTCTCCCCCAGGATTCAGGGCAACAACACGCCGATGAAGCTCTATTCCTACCTCGATTCCGGCAAGGCGGTGCTGGCGACGGATCTCCCCACCCACACCCAGGTGCTGGCCGATGATTTCGCCTGCCTGGTGCAGCCGACCAGGGAGAGCATGGCGGCCGGGATGACCGATCTCCTCTCCGATCCGGTGCGCTGCCGGGAGCTTGGCGAGAGAGGGCGGAAGGTGGCCAGGGAGAACTACTCGATCGAGGCCTTCAGGCGCAAATTAAGTAATTTTTATCACGAAATCTCGATATCTCTGCCGGCAGCGGCACAACCATTTTCGGCACAAGGGAAAGACAGATGAAGATATTGGTAACGGGCGCCACAGGTTTTACCGGTCACAACCTTGCAAAAAGACTGCTGCAGGACGGCCATCAGGTGCGACTCCTGGTGCGGGGCCGCTCACGGGTGGCGCTCGAGCCGCATCCTGCCCTCGAGATCTGTGAGGGCGATATCAGGGACAGGGAGGCGGTGGACAAGGCGGTTGCCGGGATGCGGAAAGTCTTCAATCTGGCCGCCATGTACCGCACGGCCTCGGCGGTGGATCAGGATTACCGGGACATCCATGTCGAGGGAACCAGGCATCTTGTGGAAGCGGCGGTCAAATACCGGGTTGAACGTTTCGTCCACTGCAGCACGGTGGGCGTGCACGGCGACGTCAAGGTGCCTCCGGCCACCGAGGAGTCGCCATATGCCCCCGCCGATATCTACCAGCGGACCAAGCTGGAAGGCGAACTGCTGGCCCGGGAATATGCCGCCCGGCACGGGCTGGCGCTCTCCGTCATCCGGCCGACGGCCATTTACGGGCCGGGCGACATGCGGCTCCTGAAACTTTTCAAGCTGGCGACGAGAAACATCACTCCGGTCATCGGTTCCGGCCAAATCTACTACCATATGGTCTATATCGACGATCTGGTGGAGGGTTTTGTCCTTGCCTCGGAGGTCGAGGCTGCGGTCGGCCAGGTGTTCATCATCGGCGGTGAGGAGAACATGATCCTCGACGACCTCCTGACCACCATCTCCAGGATAACCGGCCGTCCGGAGACGAAAATCCATGTTCCCGCCCTCCCCTTTCAGCTGGCTGGCTCGCTGTGTGAAAAAATCTGCATCCCTCTCGGCATCGAGCCGCCCATTTATCGGCGGCGGGTCGATTTCTTCACCAAAAGCCGGTCCTTCGATATCGGCAAGGCCAAGCGGCTGCTCGGTTACGCTCCCAGGTTCGGGCTGCGGGAAGGCCTGCTCCAGACCGCAGAGTGGTATAAGCAGCACCACTTGCTTTTCTACTAGGAGACTTTCGGATTATACACTTTTTATGATATCCGAAAGAGGGTGGACAGGGGGGACGTTGTGGACAGAATAGACATGACAGCCCACTGGCAGGTGATCAGCCCAGTCCACCTGGTCCACTCGGTCCACCCTGTCCACTCGGGCTACGGCATTGCCATGATCCGATGGACTCCTGTTGTCAGGTAAAGCCCCGGAGGTCGCAGCAGTCGCCGCATTGTACTTATTGTATAACGAATAACGAACGAAGTCAGGAGAGACAGTAGGGCAAGCAGGATCTGACAGGCGAGGCTTGACAAGCGGGAAGGGTAAGGCTGTGGCTAGCGGGATCCTCGCCCGCTCCCCCCGGTCTCAGCGGGGGAAGCGGGCGAAAGGAAGAGGGGATTATTCAAAGGATTCGGAATATCCTTTGGGGATTCTGACCACCAGGACCGGCAGGGTGGCACCGTGCAGGACCTTGCGGGCCGTGCTGCCCAAGACTACCTCGCCGATCACGGAGTGGCGGTGCGAGCCCACGACGATCACATCGGCCGAGCATTCTTTTGCCATATCCAGAATGACTTCCGCCGGCTGGCCTTCAACCACCCGGATGGAGGTCACCAGGTTGTCGCACTCCGCCGTCCCGCTGCACTCCTGGAGGCAGAGTTGCCTGAGCCGTTGCTGGAGCTGGACCCTGTAACTCTCCCGGGCCTTTCTGTGCATCTCCTCCGAGACGTCGTGAGCGATGTAGTGCTCGACGAGACTCTGGCCGAAAGGGGGGAGCGGTTCCACTGCATGCACTGCCACAATGTTCGCCTGATGTTTGCGGGCCATGGCCAGTGCGTGGCGGAAGACATAGGGGGCACCTGCCCCGAGGCCGGTGGCGTAGAGTATCGTCTTTGTTTCGGGCAGCATGGTTGATTCCTCCTCACAATGGATGCATTGCCGGACCTATCGTGTTACTTGCCGAAAAACAGCGACGGCAGATAGGTGATGATATCCGGAAATATAATCAGCAGGGCGATTGCAGTCATCTGCAGCGCGACGAAGGGCAGGATGCCCCGGTAAACGTCGCCGATACTGTATTCCGGGGGCGCCGCTCCCTTGAAGTAGAAGAGCGAGTAGCCGAAAGGCGGCGTGAGGAAGGAGGTCTGCAGGTTGACGCAGATCAGCATCGCGAACCATAGCGGGTTGAAATCGAGCAGGGCGGCGATCGGGGTGAAGATCGGCACGGTGACCAGCAGGATTGCCGCCCAGTCGATGAACATGCCCAGGATGAAGATGATCAGCATCATGAGCCCCAGGGCCACGTATCTGTTGTCGAAGCCGAGCAGCAGATCCTCGACCACATCGCCGCCGCCCATGCTCAAAAAGACCACGCTGAAGACCTTGCCGCCGATGAAGAGCGCCATGACCATCGCCGTGGTCCGGGCGGTGGAGATGGCCGCTCCGGTGATCATCTGCCAGTTGAAGGAGCGTTTGAAGATTGCGAGGATCATTGCGCCGGAGGCGCCGAGGGCCGCGGCCTCCGTCGGGGTGGCGACACCCATCAGGATGGTTCCCATGACCGCCAGGATGAGACCGAAGGGTGGAACGAAGCTGGTGAGGGTCATCGTTATCTTCTGGCCAAGGGTGGCGGTTCGTTCCGACACCGGAATCGGCGGGCCGAGTTTCGGGTTGATGGCGCAGCGGATGGCGACATAGCTCAGGTAGAGACCGGAAAGCAGCAGGCCGGGCAGAATCGCCGCGGCGAACAGGTTGCCGACGGAAGTCTCTTTCAATCCGGTCAGGCCGCCATAGACAACCAGCATGATCGATGGGGGGATGAGGATGCCGAGGGTGCCGGAGGAGCAGACGATACCGGCGGATAGTCCTTTTTCGTAGCCGCGCTGGAGGAGCGCCGGGGCTGCCATGAGGCTCATGGCGACCACGGAGGCGCCGACGATGCCGGTGGTTGCGGCAAAGACCGTGGAGACGACGATGACCGCGAGGCCGAGGCCGCCGCGGAGGCCGCCGAGGACGATGTACAGGGCGTCGAACAGCGACTCGGAGACCTTGGACCGGTCAAGGATCTGCGCCATGAAAATGAACAGCGGCACCGAGACCAGGGTATAGTTGAGGAAATTGCCCCAGTTGTTGTTGGTGAACAGGTCGAGCAGGGCCGGGACGTTGAAGCCGTTGTCGATCAGGCCGAAGAGGGTGGCGGTGGCAGCCAGGGTCACCGCCAGGGGGTGGCCCAGGGCGATAAGCACAATCAGGGTGCCGAACATCAAGAGGGTCATTACTTCCGGACTCATAGCGATTTTCTCCTAGCAGGCGGTTATTTGGAAGAGCGCAGGGTGCTGAAGTCCTGGAGCAACTTCGAAACGCCTGCTAGAAAAAAGAGGGCAAAGCCTATGGCCATGACTGTTTTGTACGGGTAGATGGGCGGTCCCCAGGAAGATGAGGCTCGTTCCCACATTGACCAGGAGGTAAGGGCATACTTGCTCGCCCAGATTGTCATCAGCCCCATGGTAGGGATGAACAGGACAAGGTTGGTAATGATCCGGAGAATCGTTTTGTTCCGCGGTTGCAGCCGGGACTCGAAGATATCTATGCACACATGACCATTGGCGCGGTGAGTGTCACTCAGGGATAGCATGTAGTGCATGCCGTAGATGAAAACGGTCATCTCGAAGGCCCAGGATGTCGGGGAATTGAATACGTAACGCATGAATACCTCATAGACAACAACCGCAACGAGCGGCAGGACGAGGTATGAGCTGTACAAGCCGATTTTTTCGATAAGGGCATCGATCGCCCGTGAGATTGTCTGCATGAGATATCCTCTGTAATACGGAAGAGAAACCGAGATGAAGGCGGGAGCAGAATGCTCCCGCCTGAGAAGCATTACTGCAAACGTTTGCCGTTGATGTAGTCGTCGATCGGCCAGGGGGCCAAGCCGCCTCTGATCTCACGCCACTCGGCGAAATCCTTCTTGAACTGCTCCTGGGAATCCAGGGTGACCTTGACGTTCGGGTGCTTGGCCTTCAGCTCGTCCAGGTAGTCCTTGGTCACCTTTGCGAAGCTGGTGATGGCCTCGTCGCTCATCCTGACGAATTCCACCTTCTCCTTGAACAGCTTGATCGCCTCGATGTTCAGGTTCTCCTGCCAGGCGGTGGACCAGAGCTGGGTCTCCTTGGCGGCGATGTCGATGATGTACTTCAGGTCGGCCGGCAGCTTGTCGTAGGCGTCCTTGTTGAAAAACACGGAGCACTGGACGGAGGGCTGATGGATACCGGGCTCGATGACATACTTGGTGATCTCGTCGAAGCCCATCGGGTAGTTGATCGCGGGGGTACTGAACTCGGCGGCATCGATGACGCCGCGCTCCAGCGCCAGGTAAATCTCGCCGCCGGGCAGCGGGGTGACGGAGGCGCCGAGTTTGGTCATGATGTCCATGTACCAGCCCGGGGTCCGGACGCGCATGCCTTTGAAATCCTCCATGGTGGTGGCCTTCTTGTTGGAGAAGAAGCCCATCTCCTGGCCGCCGTTGCCGGCGGGGAGGGCATAGAGATTGTATTTGCCGTAGAGTTCCTGCATCTGCTCGAGACCACCGCGTTCGTAGAGCCAGATGTTGTAGCCTTCCGCGTCAAGCCCGAAGGGTACCGAGGCAAATGAATTGAAGTTCTGGTCCTTGCCCATCCAGTAGCCCGGCCAGTCATGACCGACCTCGGCGGAGCCCTTGCTCACCGCGTCGAAGGATTCCATGGCGCCGACCAACTCGCCGGCGGAGAATACCTTGATTTCCAGGCGGCCGCCTGATGCGAGCATTACCGAATCGGCGAAGTGCTGGGCCATATCGTAAAACAAGAGACCCTTGGACCAGGGCATGACCATCTTCCACTTGAAGGTCTCCGTACTGGGCTTGATGGTGCGCAATTCCTTCTTGACCGCTTCATGCCGTTTGTCGGCACCGAACTTTTCACGTTTATCCGCAGCCTGTCCGGTGGATACGGCAAGCGACAGAGTCAAGGCGAGCGCTCCAGTGGTGATCCAGTGTTTCCTCATGATTCCTCCTCCAAAGAAGTGGTTGGTTGTGCGCCAGTTGTCTGGCAAAATCAATGAAAATAATATACTGCATCAAAAATATCGAATACAAGGGTCGCTTAAGCGAAAATTGCATCGATGATACCGGAAGAAAGCAATAGGCGTGCCATTTAAGCTTCCCTCGGCAAGACGTTTAACAACGCGGAATATTATGAAAATTCTTCGACTAAGCCCTGCACCTGCCAAGATCGAATCTCGCGTGTACGAAAAATTAGACCATATTTTTCCTTAATATTTTGAAATAGCGCCTAATAACCATAACTTAGTAATATTAGTCGGGGCGGGTATGTGAAAGGTCTGCGGCGGCCAGGGAGTCTGGAAAAAAGGACAGTCGGTCGCCGGCGAGATCCCGCAAGCGTGTTTGCCCTATGAAAATAGTGTGAATCCGGCTAATTATGTGCCAGTTCGAGGGGAGCTGCGGTGGTGGGTCTTGCGGCATGTCCCGCTTCCTGTATACTACTTCATGGTCTGCCGAAAAGACCTTTTGCGCTGAGTTCGCCCGATCCGGTCCAATCACTGTCTGATTTTTCGGATTGCTATCTCATCCCCAGGGCAAGCCGGGCTTGCCTTGGAGGCGGCGGATTGGCCGGCAGTCTTTTTGTGTAGACAGTTGGCAACATCATATGTATCAATATGAATACAGTCGGGACAGGCCGGAGATTCCCGCGGCAAGGCATCAAACTCCTTCACGAATACATATGAAGAAAACAAGGAAATGATTTGTTCTAATGCGGGCTGATGCCCGCAACCCAAGGCTGTTATTCCCTTCCACAGCAGAGGGGATAAGTACCTTCACGAAAATCTTTTCTTAAAAACAAGAAATGATTTTTCAAGGTCCTAAGGTAATCAGGGAGGAAGCGGTGAAAGAAAAGTCCCGACAACTGGAAATACGGGCAATGCAGGAGCAGCTGGAGCTGTTCCGTCTCATCTTCAACAATCTGCCGAGCGGGGCGATGGTCACCGACGCCAAGGGCATCGTCACCCACCTCAACAAACCTTATGCCGACTTCCTTGGCGTCGATGCAAGGAAGAGCATCGGCCGGCATTGTTCGGAGGTGGTGGAGAACACCCGCATGCATGTCGTAGCCAAGACCGGCGTGGCCGAGATCAACCAGATTCAGACGATCCGGGGACATAACATAGTGGTGCACCGGATTCCTCTTAAAAAAGGTGGCAGGGTGATCGCGGTATTCGGTCTGGTGATGTTTCAGGACATGGGCGAAGTGGTGAAGCTCTCCGGAAAACTCCATTCCCTCGAGTCGAAGGTCAGACGCTACGAAAGGGAACTGATGAACCTGCGCTCGACCCGTTTCACCCTGGCGAGCATCATCGGCGGCAGCCAGGCGATCCTGGACCTGAAGGAGCAGGCGTTGATGGCATCGGCCAACTGTTCTCCGGTTCTTATCACCGGCGAAAGCGGCACGGGCAAGGAACTCTTCGCCCAGGCCATCCATCATGCGAGCCCGAGAAAGCTCCGGCCGTTCATCCAGATCAACTGTGCGGCGATACCCAAGGATCTGCTCGAATCGGAGCTGTTCGGCTACGACCGCGGGGCCTTCACCGGCGCGCTGTCGAGCGGCAAGCCCGGTAAATTCGAGATTGCCGACCAGGGGACGGTTTTTCTTGACGAAGTAGGCGATCTTCCCCTGGAAATGCAGCCCAAGCTGTTGCGGGTGCTGGAGGAGAAATGCTTCGAGCGGGTGGGCGGCAACAAACTTATCCGCTCCGACTTCCGGCTCATCGCCGCGACCAACCAGGACCTGGAGACGCTGATCGACCGGGGTCGGTTCCGCAAGGATCTCTTTTACCGGCTGAACGTCATCTCCCTGAATATTCCTCCGCTGCGAGAGCGGCCGGAAGACATTGTGACGCTATGCCGCCATCTGCTCGCCGAGTTCGCCCAGCGCCACGGCTGTGCGCAGGTCACAATCAGCGACCAGGCCATGGCGGCGCTCACCGCCCACACCTGGCAGGGCAACGTCCGCGAGTTGTCGAATGTGCTCGAGCGGGCCCTGCTGGTGCGGCACGGCGAGGAGATCGAGGTGGCCGACCTGCCTTTTGTGCCAAGGGAATTGCGGATCCCGCGGCGGGAGGGCGAGGCGATGAAGATGAGCAGTATCAAGGCCGAAACGGAAAAAGCGGCGATTCTCGCCGCCCTGGCCAGGGCCGGGAACAACAAGGCCAGGGCGGCGGCGATCCTCGGCATCCACCGGACCCTCCTCTACAAAAAGCTGAAGAAGTATGGCCTGCCCCTGTGCAACCGGGATGAGCTTGTGTAGTAATTGAGCTACACTCCGGCAGGGGCCATTGTGCTCGATCGAACCACCATTCTCCTCACCCTTCACCTTTGCCCGCCCTGCAGACACGGCACGGCTGGCGGGAAATCGGGCTAGAAACTGTCGGCCAGGCCCATCGGCAGGGGGTTGAAGATCCGCGAGTCCATCAACCGGGGCGGGCGGTTGATGATCGGCCGGAAGGCCATGTGCCGGAGAATATCCTCTTCCAGGTCGATGCCGGGGGCGATTTCCGTCAATTCCAGTCCCTCCTCGGTGAGCGTGAAAACGCACCGCTCGGTAACGTACAGCACGGTCTGTCCCTTGGTGATGGCGTAGGGTCCGGAGAAGGTCACATGCTCGACATGGTCGACGAATTTCTGTACTTTCCCTTCCTGTTCTATCGCCAGTTTTTCGTCATTCACCGAGACGGCGAGCCCCCCGGCGGTAAAGGTCCCGACAAAAACCACCTTCTTGGCGTTCTGGCTGATATTGATGAACCCCCCGGCCCCCGCGAGGCGGGGACCGAACTTGCTGACATTGAGGTTGCCCTGCCGATCAGCCTGGGCGAGCCCAAGGAAGGCCAGGTCGAGGCCGCCGCCGTCATAGAAATCGAACTGGGACGGCTGGTCGATCAAGGCGTCGGTGTTCAGGGCCGCGCCGAAGTTGAGTCCCCCGGCCGGCAGGCCGCCGATGACTCCCGGCTCGGCGGTGAGGGTGAAAAAGTCGAGGATGTTCTCCTCGGCCGCCACATTGGAAACCCCCTCCGGCATGCCGATGCCCAGGTTGACGATACTGCCCGCGGTCAACTCCAGGGCTGCCCTCCTGGCGATGATTTTGCGGTCGCTCATGGGGATCTTCGGCAGGGCGTGCACCGGGATCTTGATCTCGCAGCTGTAGGAAGGGTTGTACGGTGTGCCGAAGGTCTGCCAGTGATATTCGGCAGTGGAGACCACGACATAGTCGACAAGGATGCCGGGGATCTTCACCTGCCGGGCGTTCAGCGTGCCGCGTTCGGCCACCCGCTCGACCTGGACGATGACGACGCCCCCCGAATTGTGGGCGGCGGTGGCGATCGCCAGGGCCTCCAGGGTCAGAGCCTCCCGTTCCATGGTGATATTGCCGTCGGTATCGGCCGTCGTCCCTCGCAAAAAAGCGACGTGGACGGGAAAGGTCTTGTAGGCGAGGTATTCCTTGCCGTCGAATTCGATCAATTCGACCAGTTCCTCTTTGGTGATGTCATTGATCTTGCCGCCGCCGTTGCGGGGATCGACGAAGGTGCCGAGCCCGACGGTGGTGATGGTCCGCGGTTTGCCGGCGGCGATATCGCGATAGAGATGGGAGATGACCCCCTGGGGCAGGTTGTAGCCTTCTATCATGTTGTCCAGGGCGAGTTTCTGCAGCCGGGGGACCAGGCCCCAGTGGCCGCCGACCACCCGGCGCACCAGCCCGAGGTGGCCCATATGATTGAGGCCCCGCTCCTTGCCGTCGCCCTGGCCGGCAGCATAGAGCAGGGTCAGATCCCGCGGGTTGCCATGCTCGAGGAAATGCTGTTCCAGGGCTACCGCCAGTTGTTCGGGAAAGCCGATGCCGACAAAGCCGCCGGTGGCGACGGTGTCGCCGTCTCGGATGAAGGTCACCGCTTCCTCCGCGGTGACGATTTTATTTCGCCGGATTGAGGCTGCTTTGGGGTTGGAGGACGGTTCCGTTGTGTTCAGCTGGTTTTCTTTCATTTCAATCGATGGGAGATGGTAGGAGAGGATATGCATACCGTCATGATTCGTCGCCATGCGAATGCCGCTATCTCATAATGCGGGCTGACGCCCAGCAACCCAAGTGTTTGATCCCTCCCGCAGCAGAGGGGATATGTACCTTCACAAAATTCATTCTCAAACCACGGGAAATGAATTTCACGAAGGTGCATGCAAAAAAGGAGCCAGGAAGAATTTACCTGCGGCGGTGAACTGAACGGAGGGATAAGCGCCTGAGGACGCTGACCTGGGACGGATCGCAAGAAAGATTAATCAGTAGGTCAGGTTTTCCTTGAAAAATTTCGTCTACTGACCGATACTTTGAAATCCGTGCTTGTTATAGCGGACAATTGCGGAGACGTATCAACACCAACCAGTAAAGCGATCAGCGATCAGCGGTCATCGCTACCACGTTTCAGCGTCCCGAGTTGACGGAGAAGCGCCTGGCCAGAGGCCGCTGTGTTCATGGCGGACTAGTTAGTCGAGTGGACTGTCAAGGAGCTGACGGCCGACAGCTGACGGGAACGCGTACACCAACCACGACATGAGAAAACGATGAAAAAGATAAAGCACCTCTTCCTACTCCAATGTCTGCTCGTTTCCTTGGCTCTCAACAGCCTGCCGGCGAAGGCCCGGGAACTCGGTGCCGCCTACGGGAGCGAATTCAAGGAGAACAATGACATCGAACATTACGAAATCTACTTCCGGGAACCCCTGCCCTTCCGGAAGGAGCTCGATTCCGGACTGAAGCTGTTATCCGGCGTGGAGCTTGGTGCGGCCCTGATCAGGGAGGCGGGGAGCGACAAGGATGAGGTGGGAAGGTTCTCCGCCATGCCGCAGCTGATCCTCGACCTCCATCCGAACGTCGATCTCTTCATGGGCCTCGGCGTCGGTTTCATGATCGGCGATACCGAATTCACCGAACAGGATTTGGGGGGCTCGTTCCTTTTGAATTCCAAAATCGGCATCCAGTTCCTGCTGGGGCACCACTTCAATGTCGGCTATTTTTTCTACCACCAGTCGAATGCCGGTATCTATAGCAATAACCAGGGATTGAACATGCACAATGTGCTGCTGTCGTATTCCTTTTAGTACCTTGGAGTTCGGTTCCTGTTTTTTGAAAAACGAATTTCACGAAGGACTCACCCTCTCTGCCGTGGGAGGGGATCGGGCGTCAGCCCGCATGAGACCGGGTGAGCGAAGTTGCGAACTCACTGAAAGGAGTTCTTACTTGCCGGGGTTCAGGCGCCGGAGCGCCACCTGCGCCTGGAGGAAACGCCGGATGCCGATTCTTCTGCCGAAGGAGACGATGGGGGCGTTATCGGTGAGCAGCCGGCGAAGCCCAGCGGCCGGGTAGTCGTCGCTGATCTCTCCCGCCACCTTGCCGCCGTAGCTGCCCACCCGGGACTCCTCGGCGGGCAGGGGCAGGGGATCGCTGCCGGGCAGCAGGCGGATGCCGCGGACCGCGGCGGTCCGGAAAAGCCGGGGTTCTGGCCAGAAAACCGGCCGCCCGCCGTT
>OBJA01000812.1_pt1 | contig 25128 bp, 21 predicted proteins | sample 1519751 | NCBI WGS metagenome assembly OBJA01 (sample SAMEA3881238, study PRJEB22517) | soil metagenome | biome: lake sediment; feature: soda lake sediment; material: sediment, water from around vicinity | place: India | collected 2013-12-23 | depth 3 m
AATCAATGAAATCGTTGTAAGACCAACAGACCAGAAGTAAGGTAGTCAGGGCAGTGTTGGTTGTTACAGTTGCCTGTATCGTCATTCACACTTTGTTTTGGGGCTTTGATAATTTCTTTTATGAGTTTTAAAAGAATTGAACGCAACAATTATTAAATTTGTAATGATGAAAGAGCAAAGCAAACCATATCATATTAAGAGCATACAGGAAGAACAATTATTTTGGGGCTTACCGAAACCGAAGCACCCATTAGTAAGTGTTTTCCGATATAGCGAAGGCTTCGAAGCACAACCCACATTGCCCGAACACCGGACCTTTGGCTTTTATGCAATTTCAATCAAGAAAAATTATGCAGGAAAATTCAAATACGGACAACGATATTACGATTTTGATTCGGGTGTAATGACGTTTATCTCACCCAATCAAATACTATCTTTCAAACAAGGCGATATAACCCCAAAAGAGGGGGTAACTTTACTTTTTCATCCCGATTTTTTGGCAGGTTATCCATTGGCAAAAAACATAAGAAATTACGGCTTCTTTTCTTATGAAGTAAACGAAGCATTGCATTTATCCGAACAGGAAGAAGAAATTATGGAAAACATTTTCAAGAACATTGAAAGAGAATATCAATGCAATATAGACCAATTTAGCCAGGACGTAATTATTGCACAAATTGAGTTGCTTTTGCAATACAGCAATCGTTTTTACAATCGTCAATTTATTACAAGAAAAATTGCTAACGATGAAATTTTAATCCGTTTGGAAAATCTTTTGAATGATTGTTTTAATGATGAAAATCTTTCTGAAAATGGTTTGCCAACTGTGCAGTTCATTTCAAACCAGCTAAACATTTCGCCAAATTATTTGAGTGATATGTTGCGGAGTATTACAGGGCAAACCACACAACAACACATACACGACAAGTTGATTGAAAAAGCAAAAGAGTATTTGACATCAACCAATTTGTCCGTGTCGGAAATCGCCTATCAGTTAGGCTTTGAATATCCACAGTCATTCAATAAACTGTTTAAGAAAAAAACCAACCAGACACCAATTGAGTTTAAACAATCATTCAATTAGTATTATGAGTTATTGTAGTTACATAGAATTTATGTCGGGTGACAAAAAGGAGTTGCACAAAAATTATCATGACAATCATTACGGCTTCCCCATTCACGATGACAACGAATTATTTGGGCGTTTGATTTTGGAAATTAACCAGGCAGGTTTGAGTTGGGAAACGATTTTGAAAAAAGAAACTTCGTTTCGCAAAGCATACAGCAATTTCGACATCAAAAAAGTTGCAGCATACACCGAAGCAGACAGGGAAAGACTGTTAGCAGATACAGGAATTATCCGTAATAAGCTGAAAGTAAATGCAGCGATAGAAAATGCAAAAACAATTCTTGAACTGCAAAAAGAGTTCGGCTCTTTTGAAAAATGGCTGGAACATCACCACCCGAAAACAAAAGATGAATGGGTTAAGCTGTTCAAAAAAACATTTCGCTTTACAGGTGGCGAAATCGTGAATGAATTTTTAATGAGTATTGGTTATTTGCGTGGGGCACATTCCGAAAGTTGTCCTGTACACCAAGAAATCCTGAAACAAAAGCCAATGTGGACAAAACATTTATCAGACATGCCGACAAGACGTTCATCCTCAGAATTAACATACAGCTCTCATCCCAGCTAACTCCTTGTGCAAGTAGCTACTGCATCCGTTGATAGAGTAAGAATGATTTTCCCACTTTTCAAATAGTCCAACGACAAGCCATTATACAAACGAGCAAAGGTTGCTATTATCTTATCATTACCTGTAAAGGAATGAATAGGTTGTGCCAGATATGATTTGATAGGAGGAAGCATAGAACCCATTATGGGAGCAGCAAACCCATAAAGTCCGATGCCTTCAGCGGCAGCAACAGGGGCAACTTCTACAGGGTCTTGATTATTCCAATTGGCAAGACAAGTCATCAACCGTGTCTCTTCTCCAATGAGAGGCTCAATTGCTTTGACCGATGCCAAGTCTCCGGCTTCGTTCATCATCCAATCTATTTCTTTCAGTATAGGCGAACCTACCAAGTCTTTGTCGTGAACATCGTTGCACGAAAGCCAGATAGTACAATTGGGATTCACACTTTTAGCAGTTTCGTAGATATGCTTCCAACAGCGATTCAACGATTTCTTTCTGAACGCTTCTGTTTGTTCAGTAGTTACTTGTTCTATACCCGGAAAGGGTTCGTTCATCAGTTCTACATACATTTGTTGTTCGCACTCCAACCAATCGTTTGTCCGTGGATTCCACAACCAATCTACCATAAATCCGTCCATTCCGGTTCTTTTCAGAGCATCTTCGATAGATGCACCCAAATAGTCGAGATACTTATGTGTATACGGAATATGATAGTCGGCAGGAATGCCGTAGCTCTCCTCAGGATACGTTAAGCCCCAATAGGTGTTGGCGCTCGGGCAAAAGTATCCGAAGACTTTTATTCCCTTTTTATGTCCCAACCTGACCATATCTGTCAGAAAATCATGTTTGAGTCCAGGTTGTTCGGGTGCAACTCCGCTTCTGTACCATGCCCATCCGTTATGCGATACGGCAAAAGTCTGTACTACTGTACAACCCAAATCTTTGTACCATTGGATGTGTTCTTCGGGATTTGCATCTGCCCATAATCCGGCTTTCGAAAATGCATTGGGACCTCCAGGACCCCAATTGAAGTCTATGCAGAATGCTCTGATTTCTTCTTCCAAGGCTGTTTGGGACGAACAGGAAATTAAATGGGGAGCAACTCCTGTTGCGGCCAATACTGAAAGATGTTTGATAAATTGTCGTCTGGTGTATTTCATTTGATTATAATTTTAGAATTGCCTCTTTCTACTTCGCTGTATTGTTAATTGGTAATGATGTCAAATTCGGTATAACCTGCTGTATAAGTATCTTCGGTATCTATCAATGCACGTAGTTTCACGTATCTAGCTTCGGTTTTCTCAAATTGCTGAACTTGCCAGAAAGGACTGTTCTTGATATTAGAAAACTCGCCGGAGCTGACTGATGTCCAATCTTTTCCGTTTTTTGATACAAGAAAATCATATTTGACAATGACTCCTTGCGACGCAGCATTTTGTGGAGGCAGATACTTAAATCCAGTTATAGGATGATTTTCTCCAAGGTCTATAGTTAGGTCTTTTACTCCTTCCGCTTCGCCACTCATCGACACAGTTGTCTCATCTCCATCAAGCAGATTGTCTGCACTGTCCAGTTTTGTCAATATCTTCCATTTGCTTTTCAGTACATCGAACGAGCCTATACCCACTTCGCTGTATTGCTCCGAAGCGGCATCGTAAGCTACTGCTCTGACCTCCGTTTTCCCGTTTGTGGAGAATGGTCTCTCGTAGCGCAATGCATTTTTGTTGGGTTGTGTGCCATCCAGAGTGTAATAAAGTGCTAAACCTTTGTCATCTGTTTTGATATGTACTTCACCGTATCTGTTGCGAGTAATTGTAGGACTGGTTAGGATTTTAAGAGCAAAATGAACTCCAAATTCTGTTATCACAGGACAAGCAGATGCCTCAATAATTCTGAATCTCAATTTATTTGTGCTCAGAAGTTTGTCGCCTCTCCATAATCTTCGCGATCCGATACCTGTTCCGCTTCCTACTTCTTGCCATTGACCATCTTTCCAGATATCAATTGCCCAATTGTCGATGCGTTGTCCCAATCGTAGTTCTTCGGAAATACTGACTACATTAAAGTCTATTGTTCTTCCAAAATCAAGGCACAATTCAGCGTCTCTCACGTGGTCTTCCGTCGCCCAATAGGTTCCTCTTTCTTTTCCGTCTAAGGCCTCTTTTGCTGCATAAGCAGGGTCGTTGCCTCTGACATTGCTAGCCGAGAAAGTAGCCAACTTTGCGAAATTGAGAGCGAAGGTTTCACGAATATATTTTCCAAATCCGGCTAATGAGGCCATATCCTCGTCACATACCAATCCTCTGCGATCGGGGGCAATACCTATATCCATCGAACAGTTGCGACCAACCGAGCCGAAATAGATGTCTACCAATTCTTTCACCGATGCAGGTGTGGTAGGAGGCCCGGGATGCCAAAACCATCCTTTGGGATGAAGTCGGAGCGGAAAGTTTACCTCTGCCGGAATCCAGTCCGGACCATTTCTATCTCCTGAGTTTAGCATCTTGTAGAACTCAGGAGTATATTTAGGACTCCAATACAAGCCGCTTACTGTAGCCCAACTGATATCGGTCGTAACTCCTTCTTCGTTCCCGCACCAGCGGACATCAGGTCCCATATCGCTAAATATCAAAGCATCGGGTTGCAACTCGCGAACGATGTCTATCCATTCTTGTACAGGGTAATAGCTTCTTTGGTCTACCCTTCTCATTTCGTTGGCTCCGCCATAATAACCGTCTCCTCCGTTAGCTCCGTCGAGCCATACCATGAAGATGGGACCATACTCGGTCAGTAATTCTCTGAGTTGATTTTTATAATAGTCGTTGTATTCAGGTTTGCCATAGTCCTCATGATTCCTGTCCCAAGGCGAAAGATACATACCCACCTCGAGTCCTCCGGCACGACAGGCATCTACCAATTCGCGTACCATATCTCCTTTTCCGTTTCTCCAAGGGGTATTCCTGATTGTATAATGGTCGTTGTATTTAGAAGGCCACAAACAGAAACCTCCGTGATGCTTTGCATCGATTACCATCCCTTTGATACCTGCATCTTTTGCCACGCGAACTATCTGGTTGGCGTCAAATTCGGTAGGGTTGAATTTCATTGGGTCTTCATCTCCAAATCCCCATTCCTTTCCGTAGTAGGTGATTGTGGAAAAATTTAACATGCAGTAGAGGTCGGTATTCTTGTACCACTTGAGCTGACGTTCGCTAGGAGTAGGACCAAAAGCTTTGGGTGGATTTACCTTAGTCTGCGTAAAGACTTCGGCGAAGGGAATTGTCAACAGATATAATATTATCGCTGATAATAGATTTCTTTTTCTCATTTTTTCTTCTTGTTTTAGTAGTTTCTGGACATAACACCCCTTCATGACCCGAATGAAAGATCATTAGAGAGCTATGCCGGATTCGTAAATTTTTATTTCCCTATACTTATTTTTGATAGAAAGGATATACGTTTGATTCTATATGAGCTGTCTTCATTATTGCCCGCATTTTTTCTACCTTATCGGGATATTGGTCAGCCAGATTGTTGTCTTCGTGAATATCTTTCGATAGATCGTACAATTCTATTGGTTGTTCGATTCCTTTTTTAGCATTTAACATTACGGCTTTCCAGTCTCCCTGACGTACTGCTATACGGCCTCCTATCTCATGAAACTCCCAGTAGAGGTATTCATGGTCTTTTTGTTTCCCCTCACCCAGTAGAGTTGGTAACATGGAGATGCCATCTGTTTGTACAGATGGGGGGATGGTAGCATTTGTCAGTTCGGAAAAGGTGGGCATCATGTCCCAAAATGCCGATATGTGATCGGATTTTTGTCCGGCTTTGATTTTTTTCGGATAACGAGCGATGAACGGAACACGAATTCCCCCCTCATAGACATCTCGTTTCAATCCTTTGAGTTGTCCATAGCTTTTGAAGAAATGAGGATCTGCTCCGCCTTCTTCGTGTCCGCCATTGTCACTCGTAAAGATTACTAAGGTGTTGTCATCGATACCCTGTTTTTTTAGTTCGGCTAATACCTCGCCCACATAGAAGTCCAGCAAAGAAACCATTGCTGCAAAGGATGCTCTTGGTTTTTCTACAGGCTGGTATCCTCTTTTTCCATCATAAGGCGTTTCTTCAAAACTGTTTTCGTATTGCTGATAAATAGAATCATGTGGCAAATTTAATTCGGCATGAGGCAGTGTATATGTCAGCATGGCAAAGAATGGCTTATCCTTGTTCTCGCGAATAAAACGGAGAGCTTCTTCGTGAATAAGTTGTTGAGAATAGACCTTGCGCCCACCATCTTGGTTCTCTGCCAAGAGATCTTTCTCGCTATTGCGCCATAGATAGGGTGGATAGTAAGTATGCGCCATTCGCTGGCAGTTGTAGCCATAAAATTGGTCGAATCCCATTTTATTGGGTGTAGACTCAGAATCGGGAGAGCCTAATCCCCATTTGCCAAAAATACCTGTAGCGTAACCTGCCGATTTCATCATTGTGCCCAGAGTGAAAGTCCCTTCGATCATCGGTTGTTGTCCTTCGGGTTCTATCTCTTTATTTCCTCTGATTTGTGAATGTCCGGTATGCATTCCGGTCATCAACGATCCCCGTGATGGTGCACTGACAGTGCATCCGGCATAGTGTTGCATAAATTGCATCCCTTCGGCCGCCATCCGATCCAGATTGGGTGTTTTAATGAATTGTTGCCCATAACAAGCCAAATCTCCATAGCCTAAATCGTCGGCCAGAATGTAAATGATGTTGGGCGTTTCGCTTGTTGATTCGACTTTCTTTTCGGAGCAAGTTGTGAGTGTAGATAACAATGCTCCGGATAATAATAGTTTATTCCTCATAATAAGTTTTGTTTTATAAGCTCTCTAAATGTACTTAGAGAGCTTATAAGTCTCAATTTGTAAACTAAAGATGGATATTACATACCAAACTCTTCTTCGTAGCCCGGGTTTTGAGTCAAATTAGGATTAAGTAATCTTTCTTTTGTAGGTACTTGCTCCAAATAATACATTTCTTTCCAACCCTTCGGTTTCGACATGGTGTAGACGTATCCTTCTGTCGCATTGGTATTGGGAGAACCAGTATTCAGGTCAATAAATGTACCCCTGAAGATACCATTATTACTTGAGTACTCGTTTGTTTTACTTGTCCACATTCCATAGGCTTGTTTGTTCAAGAAGTAATGAGCCTTTTTCCATCGTTTGATATCATAAAAAGCAAATCCTTCTCCAAACAGTTCTATTAGACGTTCACGACGTATTTCCCATAAAACGGGGTCGACAGAATAGTCGTTGGCATAGCCCGAAGCTCCTCCCTTGTCGCGATCGGGATCCCAATTATCATCGATTTGTGCTACCACCATTGTGGCCATTTCGGCTCTGTCTCTTAGCTTGTTTATTGTTTCGTTGGCAACAGCTTGGTCAAATCTGCCAAGTTCCCACATTGCTTCGGCATAGTTCAACGATACTTCTTCGATTTTAAAAATGGGTACATCGGACGTATTACTATTGGTGTTTCCGTAGTTGATATCCCAATTATTATAGTTTTTCCAGAAGTAATATCCGGTGCGACTTTGTATAAATGCTTTCTCGGATTGTTCTACCATATTGGGAACGCTCTTCAGACAATCTGCAGCCCAGTTCTGAGCAGGAAGCCTTTTCATACCTATACCTCCAAATTGCGAACAGGTTTCATTTAATCCCATTATGTCCAGATATTCCCTGTATTTCGGATTGTCTTCGAAAGACCATGTAGGATAATCCCCTTTCTGATATTTCACCTGATAAGGAGGCATCACATTATGATAGAGGCGGGGATCTCTGTTGCGGAAGGTGTCATACATATCTTTGTCTCCATCATATTTTGGTGAGTTCTTAATAGGTTTACCATCATTACATAAGAACAGGTCTACTACATGCTGAGGTATATCTATCGGATTTGCAGCTATGTGTTCATAATCGCTAGACCGATGCTGTACAATATTCGGTAAATATTGTTTAAAAAAGATTACACCCGGAATACTTGTTAGGTTTTCTGTTGTCCACATTTCGGCATAGCCTGTTCCCGGAGCTATATCTGTACCATAGTAGAGTGTTGGATATTTATCCATCAAAACCTTAGATACTCGAACACACTCGTTGAGGTATTTCTCAGAGTCTCCCAGATTGTGATATTTTCGCCAGGTACCTTCGCGCAAAGTAAAACGAGATAATGCTGCTCTGATAGCATCCTGATGTATTGCGTTGTCTCCGTCTTTTTCGGATGAACCGATATTTTCCTCAGCCCACTTCAATCTATTGAAAATGCTGTCGGCAACTATTTTTCTATCTTCTCTAGGATTGAACATTTCAGGCGATGAGTCATTTATTACGGTTGTCACCCAAGGCACATCTCCAAAACGATGAACCATCTCCATATACCACCACGAATGAAAGAAATATCCGACTGCTTTCCAGTGTTTTGCTTCTACGTCGCTTAATACTCCATCTCCTAAATGGCTTAGCATTATATTTATCCGACGTATGTATTCAAAATTCCACGCATCAGAAGAGGTTGTAGACGTTAATGTTCCGTATGCCCATTTATTTTGAGCTAGTCCTTTTCGGGTTTGCATACCTGCCGCAAATTCTCCATTCCCTGTTGAGGCTGCCGCATAATCAGCCATATTGGTATATATGTATGAATTAGTAAACAGATTGTAGCATGGATACATAAATGACCTGTAATTGTCATATGAGAGGAAAGCCGTTTCTTCGGTGAGAGACGTTTTCGGAAGTTTATCCAAATAGCTGTCGTTACATGCAAATAACAAAATTGCAATAAAAATAGTATATATAATTTTTTTCATATCGATCTTATTTAATTTAGAATGTGACACTTGCTCCCATAGAAATTGTTCTGTAGAATGGATAACTCCAACTCAAGCTTTCAGGATCATATCCTTTTGGTAAGGATGAAAATGTTGCCAAATTTTCTATACTGGTAAATAACTTTAGATGAGATAGCCCAATGTTTTGAAGCAACTTTTTCTTAAAGGAATACGAAAGAGTGATATTCTTAATCCTCAGATAGGCAGAGTTTTGTAAGTATTTATCACTAACCCTTGTATTTGAACCAACATTTTCTCCTTGATCATAAATCCTAAATAGTTTGGCATTTGGATTCGTAGCCACCATGTAGTCTGCATCTTGAGGGTCTCGGCTAACAGGTGTCCAGTATTCGGTTTGATTGTAGTAGATGGGTTGGAATACAGCATCTGTTGCCCCCGAACCGGCAAATGGGAACAAAGCACTTCCTCCTAACCAGAAGTCACGTTTCCCTACTCCTTGTAGCATAATATTCAATGCAAATCCTTTATAATCTGCTCCCAGATTTGCTCCGAACTGAAATCTTGGGGTAGAGTTGCCTATCTTTTTCCTGTCCCCGGGTTTTTCAAGTGTATTGGCTCCGGAATTGATGGAGCCGTCTCCGTCCAAGTCGAGGAACTTTTCGTCCCCGGGTTTCACAATATAGCCTTGTATGGCGGTAACACCTTCTTTCAACACCCATTCGTTATTTTTTGCTTTCTCCAAATCAAAATCATCGATAGTGTAATACCCGTCTGATACATACCCCCAGATTTCGTTAAATTCTTGTCCTTCATAGAAGCTTGAGAGCAGTTTGGCCTCATTGTCGTTGTATTTAGATATTTTGGATGTATGATCGTATACATTCGCTCCAATACTATATCCGAAGTCACCTATAACATCTCTCCATGATACTCCTAGTTCCCATCCACGTGTGCGCATGGCAGCTGTGTTTTGTAGTGGAGCACTGGTGCCAACGACAGCGGGCAAATCCATACCTGTAGACAATATGCCATCAGTATCTCTCTGATACCAGTCGAAAGTAGCCTGGAGTCGTCCCTTTAGCATACCGTAGTCGAGTCCAACATCGAGCGTCTTTACATTTTCCCACGTAAAATTATTTCTGACCAAGCTTGGTATCCCGATAATTGTTACTTTATCTCCATTATCTATCCATGCAGTACCTAGTCCTATACTCATCGAGGGATTATATTCGTATGGATTGATATTTTGATTTCCTATTTCACCGTATGATGCTCTGAGCTTTAGTTCATCTAGCCAGTTGTCAGTAAATGCCATAAAAGATTCTTTGCCTAATTGCCATCCTAAAGATACTGATGGAAAGAATCCGTAGCGGTTTGCTTTAGGAAATTTAGACGAGCCATCATAGCGTCCGTTTGCTTCAAACAAGTATTTTTCATCGAAAACATAGTTTATTCTGCCAAATCCTCCACGAACTGTATATTCAGAGTACAAATCTTTTATTACCTTTTCTCCGGTTCCTCCCTCAAATGAAGGGACTTCCGGTGCCGCTTGTTTATAAACGATCCCTTGGAAAGATTGATAGTCGCTACTTTCCTGGTTAAACCCTCCCATAACCTTGAAATAATGTTTTCCCAGCGTGTTTTCATAATCTGTATACAAGTTAATCGCATTATGTTTGGTATAATAATGGTGTTTTTGATACATATCTTGCTGAGAAGGAGATGTGTTTACGGCCATCTGAATATCCGTAAATTTGAAAAGTCCCGAATAATAGTCGTATTGAGAATTCTTTTTGCTGTACGTATATTCAAAATTAATTCTTACAGGATTTCCTCCCATATGGACAGGTTTTATTATCGATTTCAGGAATATACGAGGTAGGTCTGTTGCGGTCTTTTCTTTGTTAGATAAGTTGAGCATATTTTGAGATGTCATAAAAGGCAAATCTCTATCTGCTCCTGAGATTAGAGACATAGGTGCTAAACCTTCGGGATAATATGATACCAATCTCAGACCATAAAAGCTGCTTGTCTCGTTTTTAGGCATCGTCTTTATCGATTCGGTATAGGAGAAATTAGCCTCCTGGGTAAACCATTTTGTGAGATCTCCACCCAAAAAAGCAGATATATTCTTTCTATTGTATTTGTCTTTTGATGTAACCAGAGGACCATCCTCTGCGCTATAACCTGCACTTATTCTAAATTTCAATTTATCAACCACACCCAACACCGAAAGATTGTGATTGGAATACACACCTGTGGTTAACATGTTGGCAAACAGGTCTTTTTCGTTTAGATAATATGGAATTCCCGATTCATCTATATAGATACCGTCACCGACTGTTGTAAATTTTGATGGATTTTCTTTATACTCTTTTACATATCCAAGCCATTTTTCCACATTTTGGCTTCTTGCCCAATAGGTAGGACTATAGTCTGCATCTAAATATGCTTGTAAGTAGTTTTCTAATCCAGTCTGCTCTGGTTTGTTGATAGACTCTTCAAAACCGATGTTAAAATTGTAATTTATCTGGATTTTCGTTTCTTTGGCTGGTCTTTTTGTTGTGACCAGTATCACACCTCCTGCTGCTCGGGCTCCGTATATGGCAGAGGAAGCAGCATCTTTCAATACAGTTACGCTTTCTATATCTTCCGGATTCAGCATGTCAATATCTCCTTCCACATTATCGATAAGTATAAGTGGTGCGCCTACAGTAGATCCATCCTGCTTGAATGAGTATATTCCGCGGATATTGAAGTTTTTCGCTTGCCCCGGACTTGAACCTCCCGACACCGTCAATCCGGGTATGGTTCCTTGCAGAGCTGCTGCGGCACTCATTACTGGTCTGTCGCCTAATACATCCTCCATTTTTACTTGCGAAACCGAACCTGTTAGATTTGCTTTTCTCTGTGTAGCAAAACCAACAACAACGACTTCGTCCAAAAGCCTGGTGTCTTCTTTTAGTATCAGATCTAAAGATTCTTGACCATCCCAGTTGATTTCTATAGTTTGATAGCCAATATACGAAATAACAAGGACAGAATTAGGTATAACATCTAGTTTGAAATTTCCGTCTACATCTGTGACCGTGCCAATATTCATCCCTTTCAATGATATACTTGCCCCTATAATGGGGTCTCCGAGCTCGTCAGTGATAGTTCCGACAAGGAATCTTTTATCATCACTTGTCTTGGTACTCTTAAGTATCTGAATATAGTTATCATCAATAGAATAACTTAGACCTCTGGGAGGTAGAACAGCATTCAATACATCTTTTACAGACTGATTTCTTATATTAAGAGTGATATCTTTGTCTTGTCGCAAAATAACGTCTCTATAAGAGAATGTGTACCCTGATTGCTTTTCTATGTTCTCAAATAATTCTTTTAAATCAACATTCTTCAGATTTAGTGTTAGCTGTTTATTTTGTCCAAATAAAAAAGTAGTATTAAAAGACAAAACTAAACACAATAAAAACAGTGTAATTTTTGTTTTTTTGCTAACTTTGGCAGTATGTTTCCTTTCGCTAATTTTAAACATAAATAGATTTTTTAGTTGCATAATAATTTTTTCACTTAATCAGTTGTTGTGTAACTCTATTGGTCTCTATGAGGATGACCAATCCAAGCCAGAGAACTCTCAATTCTCTGGCTTTCGTTTTTTTAATTCTTTTAATGCATATTAGTGTGTTTTATGGTTAATACTCAATTTATTACTTTGTTTTTATAGTAAGCGTATCGTCTGATATCTTATAGTCGAATTGATAATGAACGGATAGGATATCCATTATTTCGACAATTGTACCTGCCTTGAAAGTTCCTGTTAGTAGGTCGTCCTCCAGTTTGGGATTGTCTATGACAATCATCACACCAAATTTTCTTTCCAGTTTAGCAAAAACCTCAGCTAAAGGAGATGAGCGGAACACCATCAACCCTTTTGTCCAGGCTGTCTCTTGATATAAATCGAACGGTTTAATTTCTGTTTCCCCTGTCTGTTTGTTAAGCACCAATTTCTGATTGGGCTTAAGTTCAATAACTTGAGGCGACATCCCTTTTGTATGGGCTCTGATACTCCCTGTTAGGAGTGCTATTTCAATCAGGTGCATATTCTTTTCACGGCTGCTGAAAGTGCTATTATTGGTGTTTACATTGAAGGATGTACCCAGTACTTCTATATCGATGTATTGATTTTTGATGACGAAGTTTTTTTCGGCTTCATCTTTGGTAACATCAAAAAATCCTTCTCCGTCTAAGTAGACAACCCTATTGTCGGATGAAAAATCTGAATAGTATTTTAAGGTCGACTCGGAATTGAGGTCTACTTTCGTTCCATCCGGAAGAATGAGTTTTACTTGTTGTCCTTTTGCCGTTTCCACGATAGTGGGCTCGGTATAGTAGGAGGAGATCTGCTGGGGCGATTGTGAAAAGAAAAGATATGTAGCAACCATTATCACCGGAATGAGTAAAATACTTGCTATGCGAGAGAAATAAGTCAGTAGAGAAATACGTTTTTGTGGATAGTTAAGTTTTCTATCGATATTGTTCTTTATTTCTTTCAGTATTTCATCATCAACATCCTCTGCTATTTCAAACTTATCCCACGTTGAGGACAAATGCTGAGCCAATTCATTATATTTTAGGTCTCTAACGATGAGGCTCAGCTCTTGATATTCGGCATCAGTGATAGTTTTATCAATGTAGCGTATCAGTAAATCATGTATTCTGTTCTCCATTCTATAGGTCGTTTTGGTAGTAATACGCTAAAACGGTGAAAATATAACACATTGTAATTTATGTTATAAAACATGTTTCCGGAAAGGTTGCAATTCTATAAAAAGAAAATGGATAGGAGATACGAGTGTTTTTGTAGTTCTTCTCTCAAACGGCTCATGGCGTGTGATAATTGATTGCGCACCGACTGTTCCGACACAGATGTCATAGAGGCTATTTCGGATACAGGCATCCCTTGTTCTTTGTTTAATTCGAAAAACTCTCGTTGTCGTGGAGATAGTTTCTTCTTGGCTTCTTCCAACGCTTGATTAAATTCTTCCAAAATAAACCCTTCTTCGGGATCCGATTTTGATAACGAACAAAGCGATTCTAATTCTGATACAAACTTTGGTTGATTTACTTGACTCCGAAACTCTGAAACAATCTGATTGCGAGCTATGGTAAATAGATACGACTTAAAAGATTTATCGGGGTCTATCTGCTCTCTATTTATCCAAACCTTAATAAAAGTCTCTTGAACAATGTCTTTACTTGCCGTCTCCGAATGTGAGAGGGTGAGCGCAAAAGCATATAGTCGGGAGGCATACAGATTATACAAAGACGTAAAATCTTTGTACGAACCTTTTTTTAATTTCTCGATATGTTCTTGTTCAGTACTCACAAATATTCCTTAGCCTGAATTATTCATACTAAAAAAGAAAAGTTCTTTTCTATGTGCGAAAATAGATCAAAACAACCAGACAACCTATTATTCCCGGAATTATTTTCAGTAAGCGGTGTCAATGGTAAACCAATTAAGGTCAGTTTCATGGTCCCGGATCTTTCCTCGGAAGGGGGATTACTGTTGCTTCGTGAATTTGAACAACCATAGGTTTTATCGGCCGCTTGCACCGATGCTTACAGGATGAACGTTCGAGACACAAATCATCAGGGGATTTTCACCATTGGATAATGTTTTTGACTTGTAACATACGACATTAATTGTTGCGTTCATGCAGTTTTCCGGTTTACCTCCCGGTTTACCAAAACATCAAAAACCAACGAAAAAACAGAGAAAATTGGCTATGATTATAGAGGTTATTAAAAAGAAAAACACCTGAATATCTGATATTCAAGTGTTTGTTCTGTGGTGCCATCAGGAATCGTCATATGTAATTACTATGCTCGCATATCTGTAAATAAACATGATTAATTATTTGGTTATTAAGAAATAAAATATGTATTTTTGCATTTCGCGAAATGCAAAAAAATGAGATTATGCAAAAACATAATGGAATGCGACCTCAGGACATTGTGGTCTTATTAAAGATATTAACGTATGGAGAGAAGAGATGGACTTTGATGGAAATGTCAAAAGCATTGCAAATAAGTCTTAGCGAAGTATCTTCTGCCCTTGAAAGAAATCGAATTGCCGGACTTGTTAACCAGTCTAAAAGAAAGGTAAATACGCTTGCTTTGCGAGATTTTCTTATTTATGGATTAAAATATGTCTTTCCACCCCAAGTTGGTACTTCTGTAAGAGGAATCTTAACTGCTCATTCAGCGTCACCAATAAAAGAACATATAACAATTGGTAATGATAATTATGTATGGTCCTATTACAAAGGAACCAGAAGAGGTTTTTCTATTATTCCTTTATATGAAAATATTCCCAAGTTTATTGATAACGATCCTCAACTATATGAGTATCTTGTTATAGTTGATACGTTAAGGATCGGAAAAACAAGGGAAATAGAGATCGCAATTAAAGAACTTGATAAAAGAATCAAAGATTATGTCAAGTAGTAATATAGCAATGTTGCAACTTGTTGCAAAGGGATTGGGACATTTAAAAGATGAAGTCGTTTTTGTCGGAGGATGTGTTGCGGAATTATATGCGAAAGAACCGGAGTTATCGGATATAAGGGTAACCCAAGATGTAGATTGCATCATTGAAATAAGCTCTTATATAAAATTAGGGGATTTGGAAGAAGAATTACGCAAATTAAAGTTTGCTCATGATACTTCAGAAGGAGCTCCTGTTTGTCGTTGGATTTATGGTGGTATAAAAGTTGATGTAATGCCTACTCATTCGGATGTAATGGGGTTTTCAAATCGCTGGTATCCAGATGGAATAAGGAATAAAATTCAGGTAGAATTGCCCGGTGGTATTAATATTTATATTCTTTCTCCTGAGTATTATCTTGCCACTAAATTTGAGGCACACCGAGACAGAGGTGGTGATGATTTAAGAACAAGTCATGATTTTGAGGATATAATTTATGTTCTTGACAACAATGATAGCGTAACCGATATAGTCAAAAGTTGCACTAACATTGGACTCAAGCAATATCTAAAGGAGCAATGTACTTTACTAATCAACAATGGAAATATTATTGAATCCATAGACTGTATGTTGCCTATTGACAGCCAAGAAGAGAGAATCCATTATATATATGGAATCATTAAAGATATTGTTTCTATTGAGGCTTAATAATAATGCACTGTTTATGCGTTGCTTGTGTATGATATTTTGCATTTCGCGAAATGCGAAACCGACTTAAGAAATTCTATGAATTTATTTCAGGATTATAATGAATATGATTCTCTTTTCGTTTGTGGTGATATACACGGCGAATTTAAGACACTGCTTTATGAAATAAAACGTAAAAGTATAAGCAATGCCGTTTTTCTACTTGCCGGAGATTGTGGAATCGGATTTGAAAAATCCGGATATTATGAACAGCTTTATCAGAAGCTAAGCCAAACGCTTCAAAAGATAAACTGCCGGTTACTTTTAATTCGAGGGAACCATGACGACCCAAAATATTTTCAAAGCAAATTGATTAATTTTCCGCTTATGAAAACACTTCCCGACTACAGCATTATTCATTTTAAAAACCGGAATATTCTTTGTGTTGGAGGAGCGATTTCCGTTGACAGGTCGGAACGATTGCATGCTATGTGGTTAGCCGGACAGAAAGGACGGACGATTCCAACGTATTATTGGGAAAATGAAATGCCTGTATTTGATAAAATAGCATTAGCCGAATTAAAAGCTAACAATATATTGATAGATACTGTTGTTACTCATACCGCACCCAGTTTCTGTGCACCTCTCACAAAAACTGGAATTGAACATTGGCTATTAAAAGACAAAGAGTTAAAAGTTGATATTATCCAAGAGCGGAAGATTATGGATAATATTCATGATTACTTAGCCAAAGAAGGACACCCTGTTACAGCTTGGTTCTATGGACACTTTCATAATTCTCATACAGAATACATCTCAAATATCTGTTTTCGGATGTTGGATATTATGGAGTTTCAAGAATGTAGTTAAAGTGTTTATCAACGTCAATACTACTCAAATATACGCTAAGATAGTATAAAAGAATATTAGTCATGGAAAGCCTCACCTGAAATATTTTGGAAAACATATTCCGGCAAGTATATAAAGTAAAATTGGCGAGATTGGACAACGTTTTATCATATTGAAATGCATAACTTTGCTTTAAATAAAGAAGGAGTATGCGTAATACGACTGAAAATATATATAAGCAGAAGGTGAATCAAGTGATTGATTATATCAGTGCGAATTTACATAGTCCTTTGCAACTGGATTTGATAGCCAATAAGATAAATGTATCTCAAAGACAGTTACTTCGTATCATGCGTTCTGCGCTGAATGAATCATTGTATTCATATGTAGCAAGACAACGTATAGAACGGGCTGTTTTATATATGCAGATTGAAGAAATGAATCTGAGAAAATTGTCTGCAATGGTGGGATACGATAATCCACAATCTTTTTCTAAAGCTTTCAAAAAACAGATGGGGATATCTCCCAAAACTTATATAAATTCACTACAATCACGATTAGAGGGTTATGTACAAAGTAGCGGGAACAGGAACGACTTGAAATCTGAAATAACCAATTTTGAAGGATTAGAATTAGTTTATATTCATATATTCGGCAAGTATGGTGAAGATGAACCCTATGAAATAGCATGGAATAAGTTAATAGAATTTCTAAGAGAGAATCAATCATTAACGCCTGAAACACGTTTTATCGGATTAAGTTTTGATGATCCTAATGTGACTAATCCCAATCGATGCCACTTCTATGCCTGCGCATCAGTACAAAAAAAGATTATTCCCACAGGAGAGTTTGGAACAATCCTGTTACGAGAAGGCAAATATGCCGTTTACACGCTAATAGGTAGTTATTCCGGATTACAGGAGTTATATAATAGTATCAGTATTAGTTTTGAATATACCATACGCCATGGAATGACATTCGAAGAATATATTAGTTGTTCAACAGGAAACAGTCAAGAACAGATAACGAAAATTTATATACCAATAAAATAAAAAATTATGAAAACAAAGTATTGCCAAAGTTGTGGAATGCCATTACAAAAACAGGAAGAACTGGGTACAAATCATGATGGAAGCAGAAATCAAGATTATTGTTGCTACTGTTTCAAGGATGGAGCGTTTACAATGGATTGTACAATGGAACAGATGATAGAACATTGTTCACAATTTGTAGACGAGTTTAACAAAGGTTCTGAAATAACCTATACCAAAGAAGAGTCTATTGCTAATATGAAGATCTATTTCCCGACTCTCAAACGTTGGGCAGTTCAATAAAGATTATGCGGTATATTGAAACAAAATCAATCCTCTCAAAACTAAGGGAACAAGAAACTTGGTTTGGGATCACCTATAACATGAATCTGTATAGGGGATGTCAACATGGTTGCATTTATTGTGATACCCGAAGTGATTGTTATCAGGTTGCAGATATATCGCAAATATCAGTCAAAAAGAATGCTTTGGATTTATTACCTAAAGATTGATCCCTGTTTTACCTATGTTTTACCCAAGACAAATAAAAAACGCTGTAATTAGTTTAATTACAACGTTTTATGAGGTTTAGTTAAGTGGTGCCACCAGGAATCGAACCGGGGACACAAGGATTTTCAGTCCTTTGCTCTACCAACTGAGCTATGGCACCAACACTGCTTAAATTGCGAGTGCAAAGATAAGAGCATTTTTGAGATTTACAAAATTTGTAAATAAAAAATGCCGAAAATTTATTCATCCGCGATCGGATTCCATCCCTGTGCACGAAGTTGCATCTCCTGCCCGTCGCGGGTGACCAGATAACAACCCTGTTCGGGCGGTGTAATATGGCCTATCAGACGGATTCCCTGCAGACCGTTCATCTTCTCGTGTAGATGCAGTGGAACGGTGAAGAGCAGTTCATAATCTTCTCCCCCATTCAGGGCCACGGTCGTTACGTTCATATTAAACGTCTCGGCCATCACGGCAGTTTGATAATCGATAGGAATCCGCTCTTCGAAAAGCCGGCAACCGGCGTTACTCTGCGTGCAGATATGGAGCAGGTCGGACGACAACCCGTCGGAAACATCTATCATCGAAGTGGGAACGATTTCGTTCTCAGCCAACAGTTTCACAATATCTTTTCTGGCTTCGGGTTTGAGTTGACGCTCCAGCAGGTATTCTTTGCCGGCAAAATCGGGCTGGAAGTCTTTATCGCCGTCGAACACGGTCTTTTCCCTTTCCAGCAACTGCAGTCCCATATAAGAGGCGCCCAGATCGCCTGAAACATAGATCAGGTCGGTGTCTTTGGCTCCGTTGCGGTAGACGATCTTCTCTTCTTCGGCTGTACCGAGGCAGGTGATGCTAATGGTGAAGCCGGTGAGGGAAGAGGTGGTATCTCCTCCCACGATATCCACCCCGTAGATATCACAAGCCAACGTCAATCCGCTGTAGAAATCTTCGAGGTCTTCCACCGAAAACCGCTTTGATATGCCCAGGGAGACCGTAATTTGCTGTGGCTTCCCGTTCATGGCGTAAATATCGGAGAAATTGACCGCTGCTGCTTTATACCCGAGATGTTTCAGGGGAGTATAGACGAGATCGAAATGGATTCCTTCCAGCAGAAGGTCGGTGGTTATCAGTGTGCGTTCCCCGCCATGATCCACGACGGCGGCATCATCGCCCACGCCTTTGATGGAGCTCTCCTGTGTGAGTTTGATATCTTTGGTCAGATGGTCGATCAACCCGAATTCGCCCAACGTTGCTATTTCTGTCCGTTGCATAAGGGGGGATGAAGAAAAAAATTATCAAATTTACTGAATAATGGTACGCATGATCTCCGCCATTTTCGGCTGAGCGATTTTGGCTGCTTCCTGCACATCTTCGTGTGAAACTTCCACTATCTTGCCGATCACACCCAGGTCGGTGATGATGGAGAACGCCAGTACCTTCATCCCCGCGTGGTTGGCCACGATCACTTCCGGTACGGTGGACATACCCACGGCGTCTCCCCCTATGATACGGAGGAAATTATATTCGGCCGGCGTTTCAAAGGTGGGTCCCTGAAGACCTATATAAACACCATGTTGCAGCTTGATGTTTTTTTCCTTGGCGATCTCCATGGCCATCAGCCGCAGTGATTTGTTGTACGCCTCGCTCATATCGGGAAAGCGGGTACCCAACTCGTTGAAGTTCTTCCCGTGGAGCGGATGTTCGGGGAACAGGTTGATATGGTCTTCAATCAGCATAATATCGCCTACATCGAAACTGGAATTCATCCCTCCCGCCGCGTTAGAGACGAAAAGGTATTCGATGCCTAGCGCCTGGAAAACACGGATGGGGAAGGTGACCTGTTTCATGTCGTATCCTTCGTAGTAGTGGAAACGTCCCTGCATGGCCAGTACTTTCTTGCCACCGAGCGTACCGACGATCAGTTTCCCGCTATGGCCTTCCACTGTGGAGACGGGGAAGTTGGGAATCTCCGTATAAAGTATCTCGTTTTTATCTTCGATCTCGTGCACCAGTTCACCCAGGCCGGTACCCAGGATAATGGCTGTATTGGGTATTTCGTCGATTCTACTCTTTAGATAATCTGCTGTTTGTTTGATAGTTTCTAACATGTTCTAAAATATTATTGTTGAATTGTTCTTTTTCTTTCTCATCGATGAATGATATGCGTACGGGGATGTAATAAAGCATCTTTTTCATCTCGTCATCGAGATAGGGTAACTCCCTGAGACGGACGGCATCTTTCTCGGTGGTGAGAATGACCTTATTATGGTCATCCACCGTATTGACTAATTCCCGTATCGATTGTATATCTTTCTCTTTAAAAGAGTGGTGATCGGGAAAGAATTTGGTGTAGAGGTTGTAGATGATTTGTTCCAGTTTATCTACCAGGGGTTGGGGTGAGGCAACGCCGGCTACCAAAAAGACATGTTTCTTGCGGAGATCCTGCACCTGAAACGGGTCACCCTGCAATTCAGGGAAGAGAGGGATTATTTTTCCATAATTGAGACTGGTAAAATAGAGTTGTTGAAAGGCATAAAGGTTCAATCCGTTCGTATAAATCCGGAAATCGATGGGCTGCATGTCGGGATCGCATTTAGTGACTATCACGATGGATGCCCTCTCTTTTCCTTTCAGTGGTTCGCGCAATAATCCCGCGGGTAATAACCGGTCTTCGAAAACGGGACGGTTGCTGTCAACCAGCAGGATGGAGAGCGAAGGCTGTACATAGCGATGCTGAAACCCGTCGTCGAGCAGGATCACATCGGGGCGTTCCTCTTTTTCAATAGAAAGTATTTTCCTGATGCCGCTCACCCGGTCTTTATCGACAACCACCAGCGCTTCCGGGAATTTTTGCTTGATCTGCAGGGGTTCATCTCCCACATTATGCGCTTTCGAGTCGGTGTCGACAATCATAAAGCCGTTGCTTTTGCGTTTATAGCCCCTGCTGAGCACCGCGACCTTGTATGCCGGGGACAACAACCTGACGAGGTATTCAATATGCGGGGTTTTCCCCGTGCCCCCTACGGTGAGGTTGCCCACGCAGATAACCGGAATATCGAATGTCTTTTGTTTGAGTATTTTTTTGTCGAACAGTGTATTCCGGAAATTCACACCAAGGCCATACAGCCAGGCTAACGGCGACATTGATCGACGGATTTCGACGGAAGGTTTGTCCATTTTCATACGATTAATTCATTCTTTACATTATGGTGTATGGAACTCGCGATTAATCATATTCTTTGGCGAGAATAATTCTCCTGCTCGTTTCATTAGTGAACTTTTTTATTAAGCAATGTGCAGAGGTCAAGTTTACTTGAACTATGCCGTTGCGGGAAAAAGTCTAACTTTAGTGAATATTCAGTTCATACGGAATTCTTGCCTGTATATAATCCTGTTCTTTGATATCTTTCAACAGCATAAACATCTCGTAACTTTCACCCAGGTATTCTTTCATTGTCCGGGCAACCAGTTCTTCCTTCCTGGGATTGAGTAACTCGTCGAAACGCGAACGGAGCCTGGGGTACTCGAACACTACGTAACTCTTGCCCAGGTTGGCCATTTCGGCTGCAATCTCGATAGCTTTCTCAATTCCGCCCAGTTCATCCACCAGTCCGATTTCTTTGGCCTGGTTCCCTGTCCATACGCGGCCTTCGGCATAGAGCGCCATAGAGTCTTTCGGCATGTCGCGTCCTTCCGCACAGCGGGTCAGGAAGAGGTCATACCCTCTCTCGACCATGGACTGAAGCAGCTGTTTCTCTCTTTCGTTGAAGGGGCGTGTGAGATTACCGAAGTCGGAAAACTCATTGGTTTTCACCTTATCCGTAGATATTCCCAGCTTTTTGGCAGTTCCCGCAAAACTGGGGATAGCGCCGAAAATACCGATCGAACCGGTCAGGGTAGTGGGTTGAGCTACAATCTTATCGGCGTTGCAGGCGATATAATAGCCGCCGGAAGCCGCCAGGTCGCCCATGGAAACTACTACCGGTTTTTCCGCTTTCAGGTCGGTGATGGCTTTCCATATCTGTTCCGAAGCATAGGCGCTGCCACCTCCCGAGTTGATACGGAATACTACCGCTTTTATCTCTTTATCTTTTCTCAGTTTCTCGATCTGATCCACTATATATTTATCCTGAATGTTGGATGAGCCGGCGCCTGAAGTGATATTCCCGTGGGCGTATAAGATGGCGATGGTATTGTCGGTCTTCCTCACGGTCTTTGTGGTTACCGATTTCATATTGGAGACTGTTGCCGACGGGATCTTTGTATCTTCATCGATATCGAGCAGGCTCCTCAGGTAATTTTTCATTTCTGTTTCATAAACGAGGGTATCTACCAGATTGGCCGAAAGCAGGAAGTCGGTCGATTGCAAGACAGGCAGGCTGTTGGCTAATGAGTCGATATCGGCAATCGTGAGTGAGCGCGATTCGGCAAGATCACTTCTGAGGAAATTCCATGCATCGTTCAGGAAAGAACTCACCTGTTCCCTGTTGGCTTCACTCATTTCGTTCTGGGTAAACGGTTCCACTGCCGACTTATAGGTCCCTACCTTGAATATCTGCATTTCGATCCCTAGCTTGTCGAGGGCATCTTTATAGAAAACCGGTACTGAGGCCAGTCCGTGGAGGTCGAGCATTCCCTGCGGATTGATGGCCACTTTGTCGGCTACGGAAGCAAGGTAATAGCCCCCCTGTGTATAAGTATCGGCATAGGAAACGATGAATTTCCCACTCTCTTTGAAATTCTCCAGTTCATGCCGGATCTCGGCCAATGTGGCCATAGAAGCCGTCACGGCACGGGAATCGATATAGATCCCTTTTATTTTATCATTATTTTTTGCTTTCCTGATGGCGCTCACAATGTCATTCAAACCCATGGGTGAAGGGCGGTCGGAACTGATTATGGAAGTGAACGGATCCTCTTCGGGCGTGCGTTCGGTGATGGGGCCGTTCAGGCGGAGATTCAATACCGTGTTATCCTGAAGAGTGAATTTTTCGGTGGTCGACATGGACCCGAGAAAAGATCCCATCGCACCAAAAATAAAGATCATTGCAATGATTGAAAACAGAATATTCGCGATGACAAAACCTAAAGCGGACGCGAGCATGATTTTCAGAAAATCCTTCATAGAGTAATTATTAATTGATTAAGTAGTACAAAAATAAAGAAAAAAGAGTTATGCCGCAATTTAAATTTACATATTCTTAATTAATTTCATTTGCCGGTTTTTTCTGTTGTCAGTAATTTTGGTGCGTAAAAAATTTTGCGCAGTGATGACCGGCAATATTTATCTCTTAAAAAAATATAAATAGAGAGAAAAACCTACTGGTTCATGCAGCGTTTTTTCTTGTTTTTCATCTAATAAATGAACTGCGGTTAAGAATGGATGATTCGCAACTTGTCATAGCATGTAAGAAACAGGACCGTAATGCCCAGAAGATATTATATGAGCGGTATGCTCCTATGATGATGGCGGTATGTTTGCGTTACAGCGGGGAAGAAGAGACAGCCCGCGACTTGTTGCACGACGGATTCATCCGGGCTTTCACGCAGATCAGCTCGTTTTCGGGCAAGGGTTCTTTTGAAGGTTGGCTCAGACGGATTTTCGTGAATCTGGCATTGGAGAATTACAGGAAAGAGAAGCAGAAGTACCGGTTTATGGAAGAGTACAGCTATATCAATGCCGATGAGTCGGAAACCCAGGCGGATAATTCACTCGATATTGAAAATATTCCCAGGGAAGAGGTCCTCGGCATGATAAGGAATTTACCGCCCGGATACAGGACAGTGTTCAATATGTATATTTTCGAAGAGATGTCGCACAAGGAAATTGCCGAAGTGCTGGGTATTAATGAAGCAGCATCGCGCTCACAGTTTTTCAGGGCAAAGAATATGCTCCGGAAGAAAATTTCAGCCATCCTACATAACAATCAAAGACAGATACGATGATGTCAGATAACGATATTAGAAAAGGATTTCAATCAAAACTCAGCGGTTTTGAAGCGCCTGTCCCGTCAGATGGCTGGGAGAGTGTGGAGCGGTCGCTGAAGGCAGCTGCAGCTGCCCGGACGGTAATCCGCCGAAGGTGGTATGCCGGTTCGGTAGCTGCTGTGCTGGTATTGCTTATCGGCAGCATACTGTTTATGCGGAATCCTATGGAACAGACGGAGACGATGATTTCCGAATCGACTTCGACAAGCCCCTTCACCGATAATACACCGGACCCCGGTACAGAGATAGCAACAACGTTGGAATCTTTACCCGCATCGGTTGTTCGGCCGGCAGAAGCCGGGCGGTTGTTGGCCGCAAAAACTCCCGGAAAAGCAAGAACCGGAAAAGTGCCGGTTGTTCGTCCTTCTACTCCCGCGGGAATGATGGCGGCATGGATGGAGCGTGAGAAATTGCAGATGAAAGGTACGGAAAGAAGGATGGATGCCGATGCACTTCGCTTATTGGCAAAATCTGTGGAAAAGGATGCGGAACAAAACGACAAAGAGCTGCGCACAGAGGAGATTATTATAGTCGGAGGAGATAAGGAAATTCTTTTTGCCGGAGGAGGCGCAGCCGAAAGAGGCCAGGGAACCCTCTTGCTTGCCTTTAATGGAAGAGGGGGACTGACCGGCTATCAGCAGACGGTGAATACACCTATGAGCCTGCGCAGCGCAAACGCATCGCTCCCCGAAGGTAAATATCTCTCGGAAGCCAATAAATTGCAGGTCCAGGCCAGTAATATGGCGGACAATATTTCGGAAATGGAACATGATCAACCGGTGTCATTCGGCATTACGGTCTCTAAATACCTGTTCGACGACCTCTCCGTTGAGACCGGCCTCGTCTACTCTTATCTTCACTCCAAAACAAGGAACACCAATAACAACTTTCAGGTGCAGGAGGTGCAGAAGCTTCATTATCTGGGTATCCCGATCAATGTGAACTATAATCTCTTTTCCCTGGGTGGATTGAATGTGTATGCTTCCGTAGGAGGAATGGTGGAGAAAGATGTATATGGGGAATCCCGGGAAGTAT